>Ga0118677_10009286_pt1 | contig 15410 bp, 14 predicted proteins | sample AliMusrvi5mmetaG_FD_86154 | JGI IMG/M metagenome (GOLD analysis project Ga0118677, IMG submission 86154)
GGCCGCCTGAAAGCTGCAGCTGCGACGCGAACATCCGCGCCACTTCGAGCGCAGCCGTGAAGTGGGGCGCGAACTGAAGGAGCGCGGTGTGAAGTTTTCCTATCGTAGCGAGCTCCTGTCCCAGGAGCAATTGGCCCCGGGCGAAATTGACTGTCTGATCGTCAACACGACCGGCGAACTGAAATACTTTTACGAGCACGCGACGATTATCTTCGTCGGCAAGAGCCTGACGGCCGAAGGCGGCCAGAACCCGATCGAGCCAGGCGCGCTGGGCAAGGCGATGGTCTTTGGTCCTAACATGCAGAATTTCGCGGATGTGGCCCGCAGTTTCCTGCGACAGGACGGCGCGGTACAGGTGCAGGACGCGGCGGAACTCGAGAAAGCCCTGGGCGACCTTTTGGGCGATGAAGCCCGCCGGGCGAAACTAGGCGGCAACGCGCTGAAAGTGGTTCACGAGAACCTCGGCGCCATCGAGCGCACTGTGGACATGATCATGGAGCGCCTCGCGAACAGCTAGCTGCACATTGAGCCGCATCGTCCGAACCAAGCCTGGAGCGCCAACGCCTCGTGGCTAGCTCAGAATCCGGCGTCCTTCGTCGAGGAAGATGCCCTTGAAGTTCATTTCGAGGGCCTGCGGATTAGAGGCTTTGCCCAACGCTTCCTGTTCACTCACTTTACCCTCTTTCACAAGGTTGAAGAGGGCCTGGTTGAAGTTGATCATGCCGTCATCACCCCCGGTCTCAATAGCGGCGGCTAGCTTGTCGAGGCGGTTTTCCTCGATCAGCTTCCTGACGGTCGGAGTGTTGATCATGATCTCCAGGGCGGGCGTCATGGACCCGGCCAGCGTGGTCACCATGCGCTGGCAAACCACGGCCTGCATGGTGCCGGCAAGCTGACGGCGAATCTGCTCGCGTTCGTCGGCCTTGAAGAAGTCCAGAATGCGGCTAATGGATTGTGAGGCGTTGGTGGTGTGGAGCGTGGACAAGACCAGGTGACCGGTGTCGGCCGCGCTCATAGCGGAGGTGAAGCTGATCGAGTCGCGCATTTCGCCGATCATAATAATGTCGGGGTCCTGCCGGAGGATGTGCTTGAGGGCATGATGGAAGGAGAGAGTATCCAGGCCGACTTCACGTTGCTCGATGACGCATTGATTATCTTCGAAGACGTACTCGATGGGGTCTTCGAGGGTAACAACGTGCTTTTTGAAGTTGGCGTTGATGTGCTCGATCATGGCCGCGAGCGTGGTGGACTTGCCACAACCAGTCGAACCGGCGAGCAGCACGATGCCGCGAGGGGATTCGGCGATCTTCTTGGTCTGCTCAAGCAGGCCCAATTCTTCGAAGCTGGGAACGTGGGTTTTGACGTAGCGCATGGCGAGGCACCACTGGCCACGCTGCTGGAACAAGTTGGTCCGAAACCGGCCAATGCTGGGGATGAAATAGGAAAAGTCCGCTTCGCGCTCCTGCTCGATGCGTTTGCGCAAATGCGCTGGCGTAATCTGATCGACGATGCTGTTCATCCACTCGATGGTCGGGAACGGGCATTCGATGGCGATCAACTGCCGGTTGATGCGAAAGATGATCGGGGTGGAGATCTTAACGTGTACGTCCGAAGCCCCACCATCAACAGCCGTCTTTAGGATACGATGAAACATTTCCATATCGCACAGGCTAGCCGCTTGCGACAAGGAGCTAAAGCTGAAAATCTGGCTGCGCGCGAGGCTCAGGCCTCTTGGTCGAGGGAACTCAGTGCTTTGAAGGCGAGTAGGGCGTAGTTGCCCGTATCGGGTTGGAAGACGCACATCCCGGATATCAATACCAGGAAGAACGCCCCGATGCTTCCAACAAATCTCAGCGCGGAACTACCCGAGTGGCGCGTGGGCCAGCGTGTCGAGGCGCGCCTGCGCCTGCTTGGAAAGACCGGTGAAGACCATCGAAACGTGATAGCCGGCGTGCCGGTTACCAGTGCATGCGATGACTACCCCCGTGCAGTGCACCCTGCCGCCGTCCTTGGGAGACTGCAGAGTCAGGGTCATCTCGGCCCACTCCGAGAACGGTGTGGCGCTACGGAACTCGATGCCATTCTTGTGAATGATCACAGAGTCGGGGGAGAGGGACAAGCGCGTCTGCCGCGCTTCGATGGTTACTTCATGGAACGAACTAGTGGCTCGAACTTTTCTCGCGCTCATACAGCACCGTCAAAATAACATACTGCGCAAATTCGTCAAATTGAAAAGGCTCCCTGGCAGAATAAGGCTTACCACTCAATAACTGCCGCGCCCCAAGTCAAGCCGGCCCCGAAAACCACCATCAAAATCAAATCGCCCCGCTGAATCCGCCCGGAGGTAACCGCTTCATCCAGCGCGATGGCCACCGAGGCCGCTGAGGTATTGCCGTATTTATGAAGGTTGACAAAAAGCTGCTCGGGTTTGGCCCCAAGGCGCTCGATCACGGCATCAATGATGCGGCGGTTGGCCTGGTGGGGAATGATGCACTTGATTCGCGAAACATCGAGTTCACATCGGCTCAAGGCTTCCCGGGCGGCAGTGAGCATCGCCTGGACGGCATTCTTAAAGGTCTCCTTTCCTTCCATCCGCAAATAATGCATGCCCGCGCTGACGGATTCGGCGGTAGCCGGGCAACGGCTACCTCCGCCGGCCATGAACAGCAGGTTCGCTTTCCTTCCGTCGGCACCCATGACCGCGGTCAGCAAGCCGTGTGCGTTGGGGCGATTCCGCAAGATGGCGGCCCCAGCGCCGTCGCCGAAGAGCACGCAGGTGTTGCGGTCTTTCCAGTCCACAATAGAAGAGAGCTTCTCTGCACCGATGACCAGGATGGTGTCATAGGTGCGGGACATGATGAACTGCTGGGCGATTTCGAGTCCGTAGATGAAACCCGAGCATGCGGCCTCCAGGTCGAAGCCGGCAGCGCGGTGGGCGCCGATCTTGCGCTGCACCAGGCAGGCGGTAGAGGGGAAGGGCATGTCCGGAGTGATCGTCGCCACGATAATGAGATCAATCTGGTCGGCCGTGACGCCGGCACAATGCATCGCGCGGAGGGCGGCCTGTGCGCCCAGGTCGGAAGTGAATTCGTTCTTGGCTGCGATCCTGCGCTCTTTAATGCCGGTACGGGTGGTGATCCACTCATCCGTAGTGTCCACCATTTTCTCCAGATCCGCATTGGTAAGAACTTTGGCTGGCACATAGGAGCCGACGCCGCTGATGGAGCAGCTCCGGCCCTCGAAGTTATACCTGGCTCGCGGGTTCTTGAATTTCGTGGTAGACGACGGACTCATTCCTTCGTGAAAAGGTCAGTTCTGGGCCAGCTCCGTTGCGGCAACCGTTTGCCCGACAGAGAGCCGTTCGTTCGCGCGCGCAATTTCCTGGGCGATTGTCTGGTCCACATGGTGCTGGATGTTCTCGGTGGTAACGCGGATCGCGTTGGCGATGGCGCGTTCACGGGCGGAGCCGTGGGCTTTCATCACGGTGCCATTGAAACCGAGCAGGGGCGCGCCACCGAAACCCTCGGGATCCATGCGCCGCTTGATCGCGCGGAAGGCGTTCTTGGCGAGCAAGGCGCCAAGCTGGCGGCGCGGATTAGCTGTCAGCTCGCGTTTGAGCATGGAAAACATGGCCAAGGCGAGACTCTCGCACGTCTTCAGCACAACGTTGCCGACGAACCCGTCACAAACGACCACATCCACATGGTTCCGGAACAAGTCATGTCCTTCGATGTTGCCGATGAAGTTAAGATCGAGCTGCTTGCAAAGCTTGAAGGCTTCGAGAGTCAATTCATTACCTTTCGAGTCTTCAGTGCCGATGCTGAGGATGCCGACGCGAGGGCTCTTGTACCCGAGAATCTCCCGGGAGTAAATGCTGCCCATAACGGCATAATGCGCCAGATGTATGGGTTTGCACTCAATGTTGGCCCCGGAATCGAGCAGGACAAACTCGTTTTCCGGAGTGGGGATGACAGTCGCGATGGCGCCGCGATCCACACCCGGAATCCGGCCGAGCTTGAAGGTCGCTGCCGCGAAGATGCCACCAGTATTGCCGAGCGAGACCACGGCATCCACTTTGCCCTCACGGACCAACTCCACCGCGCGGGCGATAGAGCAATCCTTCTTCCTCCGCAGCGCAGCCGCGGGTTTGTCGGCCATCGTTAGGACCTCACTGGCGTGGACCACGCGCACCCGGTGGTCGCGAAAACCGCGTTGTGGCAAGGCAGCATGGATTTCGCTTCGATTGCCGACAAGGTAGAGGGAGGTAATTCCCGGGTCGGCTTGCAGGGCTCGCTTCGCGCCTTCGATCACGACCCCGCAGCCGTGGTCGCCACCCATGACATCCACTGCAATTCGCATAGGCAGACCGGGAGCGGCGAAAGGCGCTCCGCGGCAAGGAACCGGTCAGGCTCCGGCAGTCACGGTAATAACCTGGCGCCCCTTATAATAGCCGCATGCGGGGCAAACCCGATGGGGCCGGTAAGGGGCCGCGCACTGCGGACAAGAACTGATTTGCGGCAGGGACAGCACACTGTTATACGCGCGGCGCATGCGCTGACGACTTCGCGACGGTTTTCGCTTAGGGACACCCATAATTATCTAAAGTTTCAGTTTGTTTAACTCGGCCCATGCCGGCGAACCCATGTCGGTCTTGCCGGTGCCGCTGGCGTTTATTGCCTTACCAATTGACGTCTTTGGCAAACCGCGGCATTCCGGGTTACAGACCGGATGTCGCGGAAACTCGAGGAGAATATCTTCCCGCACATACGGCGTCAAGTCCACATAGTCGTTAACCGCGACCGCGCAATCCTCGCCGCTCAAGGGCAAGTGGCAAGTCCAGTCGTCCAGAGTTAGGTGATACTGGAACGGCTTGAGGCAGCGGACGCACTGGCATTCCAGGACCAGATGCAGACGGCCTTGAACCAGCAGGCCGTCTTCCAGCTTCTGGACCTCGAGCGAGTGCTCCAGAGGATGCCGGACTTGGATGACCTCATCGTGCGGATCAATGTCCAATTCCTCGACTGGCAGGCTGCCCTCCAGACAGATGTTATGTGCCTCCAAATGGCACAGATTGACGGCCAAAGGCATAAAACTCCCTTCTACTCCGGCTTGGGGCTGAATTTGGCTGCCAAGGCCGTCCGCACGTGCGCCGGCACAAACGCGCTGACGTCACCTCCCAGTTGGGCCATTTCCTTGACGATCCGGGAACTCAGAAAGGTGTAAGTGTCCTTTGGCATCATAAAGATCGTCTCAATTCGTTCGTTTAGCTTACGATTCATCAAGGCCAACTGGAATTCAAATTCAAAATCGGAGACCGCGCGCAAGCCGCGCACGACGGCCTGGGCAGAGCGCCTTTCGACGTAGGCAACAAGTAGACCCTCGAAGGAGTCGGCCTCGACGTTCGGCAGGTGCCGGATGGCGCGTGCCACCATCTGCACCCGCTCCTCCAGAGTGAAAAGTGGGTGCTTGCTGTCGCTTTTGGCCACCGCCACGATGACCTGGTCGAACAACTTGGTCGCCCGTTGGAGGACATCCAGATGGCCGTTGGTGATGGGATCGAAACTTCCCGGATAAATCGCCGTGCGCATGGACACTAATATATCAAGTGCGCGGCGGATGACGAGGAGGAAAAGCCTTGCCCTTATCCGCTCGATCGTTGAAGGAACCCGGTAACTGAGGTGGCGTCGGTCGCCGGGGCGCTCGAGAACTCCTCTTCCAACGGTGGGGCTCCGGGCGGGCGCCAGGGCACCTCATAAGCCTTCACCGCAGAGCGGAATCCCTTCACGTCTCGAGGGGGGAGCTCCACACAGGTCGCGGCTAGAGCCGGGTCGTCCCGCAGGATGTGCTCGAAAGTGGCCTGGCCGATGAACACGCGCCCCCGTCCCGATGCGCTCTCCAGCCGGCTAGCGAGGTTTACTTCACGGCCAAACACAGTGTAATTCTGCATCTCGACGGCGGAGCCCATCAGCCCGACGGTCGCCATGCCCGTGTTGATGCCACTGCCCAGGTGCAGAATCGGCAGCATAGGCTTTGGGCGCAGGCCGGCGGAGATGCGGGTCAGGTTCTCCAGCTCTCGCTGCTTGTTCTCCGCCAATCGTTGCCGGTTCAACTGATTTATGGCCCGCTGCGATTCGATCGCCGCGCGGACGCAAGCCAACGCGTGCTTTGGATTGGGCGTCGGCGCACCCCAGAAGGCCATGACGCAGTCGCCAATGAACTTGTCAAGCGTGCCGTCCTGTTTGATCACCGTGTCGGCCACCAATCCCAGATAGCGGTTGACGGTATCGAGGGTTTCTCTGGCTTGTTCATCATAGCAACCCTCGGCGGCTGGCCCGACGAGGTTGTTCTCCCGCACAAATTCGGCGATCCGTTCCTGGCTGGTATCGGTCAGTTCAGTAAACCCGCGCACATCGGCGAAGAACACGGTGATTTCCCGCCGCGCGCCGCCAAGCGCAAGGGTCTCGGCGGACAGCAACTCATTCACGACCTTGGGCGAGACAATCTTCGAAAAGATCGTCTTCACCCGGCGGCGCTCAGCCTGCTCGAATACCACCCGCCAAGTGACCAGGCAAATGTGCGTCATCAGCAGTGCGCCGCCCACCGGCAACACCAGCGGAAGCCAATAGCGGGTCTGCACGTAAATGACGAAACCGAACACAATGTAAGCCACCGCTAACAAGGCGACCAAGGCCGCAGCCGCTAGGACGCGCAACTTCCAGGTCAGAATCGCCGCTATGATGCCTAACACAACTATCAGGGCCAACTCGACCGGGAGCGGCGCTCGCTGAATGAACCGTCCGAGGAGGATCGAGTTCGCTACATTCCAGTACTGGCTCACCAGCAACGTGTCCGGCTTGAGCGGCGTGGCCCCCCGGTCGTCGCCTGTAGCGCTCGAACCGACTACGGCGAACTTGCCCTGCCAGTGGTTCGGGAGCTCATTCGTCTGCCCTTGTAGGCGCAAGCTATCCTGTAACAAGAGGTCCCGAATGGCCTCCTGCGTCAGTTGCGGATGGTTGGGCGGCATGCACCAGTCAATGTAGAAATAACCGTCGGCATCAACCGGGATGACGCGCTCCATGCCGCTGGAGCCGCGCAATCTGATGCGGCCCTGCGCAAGGTCAACCTCGGCTTTGGCCAAATCGAGGTTCAGTCCCATCGCTGCCAACAAGATGCCCATGTGCCACAGGCGTTCCTCGGTGAAGGGCTTCGCCATCCTCGCCACACCGGGAGGCAGTTTATCACCAGCAAATGCTGTCAGATCAAAATTCCCCGCCTGGTCGAGCGGCACCTTGATATCATCGGCTCCCGAGCGAGGCAAAACCACTTGGCCGGCCTCCAAGCGGGCAAGGTGCAAATCCACTCCAAACTCCGGGTCCGCCGCCAGTTGCCGGAACGCAAAATGCCACTTGCGGACAACTCGAAACGCCCGTGCCCGGCGCAATTTGCCGTCGAAAGAGTCCTTTTGAATGGAGATATCTCCCCCAGCCAACGCGTTGGTTAGAAATAACGGAAGCGGCGTGAGGTACTCGGACACTGCGAGAATGACATTACCAGCGCGCCGCAGTTGGAGCGCGAAGAAATCATCCGATTTCGGCTCTGTCCCGTCCGCCATGCGAACCCGCGGGTGATCCGGGCGCGGTTCGTCGAAGATGATATCGAGGGCGACCGCTTTGGCCCCTTGGGCTGCCAGTTCCTCAACCAACCGGCCGTAAAGTGACCGGGGCCAGTAGAGGCCGTAGTAGTAGCCAAGGAACTGGTTGGTGCGCACAAAGGCGATGCTGGCATCGTCAATGACCACAAAACCGAGGTTCGTCGCGACCGTGGGGGCGTATTTGAACGCCTGGCGAGCACGCATGTCGTAAGTCGTCCGCTCCAAACCCTCGAAATAATCCAGCCGTCCCCATTGCAGGAGCCCCACCAGGACGATGATGCCACCAGCAATCAGAACCGGTATGTGCTTGATGGGCTTGAGCTTCATTGGCTCCAAGCAAACAAAAAAGCCAGAGCAACGCAACGTTGCTCTGGCTTTGGAGAGCGAAGGCCGGGAATCAGCCGGCCCGAGATAACTTAGAACCGTGAAACGGGTGGTGGAGGACTGACCTGCTGCACTTGGACGGGCGGAATGTAAACTAGGGGCACAATATTGTTGATATCCGGTGGCTTGAGCCCTTGTGGCACCATCATCAGCCCAGCCTGCAGTTCCTTGACAAGGATGTCCATGCCCACCTTGTCGCTATCCGGCAATGGACTGAGCGTGCCGGTACGGATGTCGAACATCTGCATGGTCATGATGACTTGCGTCACAATTGAGCCAGCGGAGCCAGTGTAAGCCGCCACCATCGAACCTTCTCGCACCTTGATAACTCCCTCCGCGAAGCACTCGTAAACGGTCCCCTTAATACCAGCCACACCGTTCGGAAGCTTCACCTCATACTTCGAGGCGGCACTCATTTTCTTCACCGACCCGGTGATATGACCCGCTTTGAGATCAAGTGCTGTCTCGGTCACCACAGCTTCCCCGGTTTGCGTTACCGCCAGCTTATCCACGCCCATCAGAGTGTTTTCCCAAAGCCGAACAATGTTCTGCTCCGCCATGGGCATGTAAGACAACATGTCGGAAGGGACCGAACGGGCCACGGGCGCAGAGGCATCCCCCAGAACGAGATCAACCCGGGAGTCGGCGGCGGTTTGAATGGCGGTTCCAGGTCTGACCACATCACCGAGTTTGAGCGGTTGCCAGACGTTATTGCCTGTGGAACAACGGACGGCACCTTTCAGGCGGACCACTTTCGCGGCGCTTTGATCACCTGACTGGGCGGCGAGAGTGGAAACCATGGCGAGCGCTACCCCGCACGCAACCAAGCTGTTTAGTATGCTTCGAGTTTCTTTCATATTTGCTCCTAGTCAATGGACTGATTTAATCTACGTGCAATCTTAGATTTCCGGTTTGGTTTGTCAACGGAATAATGTATTTTTTTTTGCTGCCATTTCGGCCCCAAGAACGCGCCCAGAGCAACCTGGAAACAGGAGGATTCCCACCAATTTCCATTCATCGTAGCGGAAAACTGAGTTTGGCGCTGATTTCGTTGGTTGCAGCCTCCAACATTCTGTTGTTTACAATTTGCAGGTAATTGCCCGCTACGGGGTTGCCCTCTCCTTTCAGGCGGAGAGAGCGTTCGAACCAGGGCCGGGCGGCAGCAAAATCCCCTAATTGGACGTAGTGGAGGCCGAAGTGTGTAGCTGTAAGGTAGCTGTTTGGGTCCAGCTCCTCCGCTCGCTGAAAACGCGGGAATGACTCGTCAAACCGCCCCAGCCAATCCAGACACCAGCCATAGCCAACCCACGGATTCATCTGAGTATATCTACCCCAAGGATTTAAGCTAATGCTACGACGGAACCACTCCATCGCCTGCTCTGCCAGTTGCGGGTAGTTCTGCCCCCCCTCCGAGGATTGCATGCGGAAGACCTCGCCGATGTCACAGGCGGTATCCGCGTTCATTGGGTCGGCCGCGTAGGCTTTCTGCAAACACGCGGCCTGCGCCTTTGAAAAGGCCGAGGCGCGGGCGGCACGCCTCAGCCAGACATATTCGTTCGCATGATGCCAACCTTGATTTCCTAAGTAAACCAAACCAGCCAGCATTACCGCGCTGGCAAGCACCTTGCCCCACGCCCGAACCGTTACCCAGTATTTCTCGGTCGCGAAACGCAGGCAACCGCTTAACAAAGCCATAAGTGTAATAGCCAGGATCGCGTTCGCGGGGATATGCATGTTAAAGTCCACCGCCGAGTGAACGAGAATGGCCGCCAAGCCGATTGACGCGCCTAGCACGAAGGCGAATTTGCCGCTATTCCTTCCTCCCCCCAGATCTCTCGGCGTGCCGCGCACGACCGACCAGGTCTTCCGAAGCCCCAGGCCGAGCAGGACCCAGGCTGAGGCCACCAGCGCCGTGCCCACGACGCCCCATTCGGCCAGGGCATTGACATAATCGTTGTGAGCCCAATGGGGCCGCAACTGCACGTCGCCGGGCCGATATTGGAGAAACCGATAATCGTAATGGCCCGGTCCTGCCCCCCACCAGACGTTGTCCTGCCAGACCTGGCAAGCCGTCCGCCACATGATAATCCGCGTGTCGTCTTCGACCCTGCCCGTCCCAGTAAGCATCGGCTTGAGCCGAGCCTGAACCGCAGGGCTGTGGGGCAGGAAGTAAAGCCCGGCACCCAGGATGACCACCAACAACACGAACGACGGCAGCCGATAGGTCCGGTGCAACAGCAGCGCGCTGAAGAAAAGCCCCATGGCCAGAGTCGTTGAAACATAAGTTCCGCGCGAGACCGTAACCAGGATACCGGCCACAAGGACCAGTGAGGCGTACCCCAGGAGAACTTTGCCCACGGGCTTCAGCCGACCCATCAATGTGTAAGCCAGGCCCAGCGGCAACAGCATCTCCAAAAACCCACCCAGGTGATTCGGATGGACATAGGTGCCTGAGCCACGGACCTTATGCGGCACGGGGATGTTCCACACCCACGGGGAGTGCGTGATGAATTGATACACAGCGTAGAAGGAAATTGCCATCGCCAGAAAGACCAGCGTGCACGTGATAATTAGGATGGATTCCTGCCGGTACAAATTGTTAAGGACGGCAAAAAACAGGCAAGCATAGACCAGGACATGGATCAGTTCCTGCCGGGCAACGTATTCGATGTCAGCCGTCAGATACCGACCGATGGCGAAAGCGGTGAAGGCAACGACGGCCCAGCAGATCGGCGGCCATAGCAACTGCGGCCGTGGGCTAACCCAGAGTCGTGCTCCCCATAGCACCAGCACACCCATCGTCAGCCCCTGGATGGTCAGAAACTCCAACGGACGCACTGCGCCGGTCGCCAACGGACCTAGGACCAGAATGGCAAGAACCAGGCCGAGGATGCCCCGCTCGCACCAGCTATCAAGAGTATCGCGGTTCATCAGCCCTTGGGCACGAACTCCCGCGGGTCGGTAATTTTACCCGTTAGGGCGCTCGCGGCCACCGTGGCCGGGGACGCTAAGAAAACCTGGGATTCCAGGTGGCCCATGCGGCCGGGAAAATTACGGTTGGTGGCGCTGATGCACTTGAGCGGCGTGTTCATCCGGCCGAACGTGTCCACTGGACCGCCGAGGCACGCCGCGCAGCCAGCATTCTCAGTCATCTGCACCCCGGCGTCGGTGAGGATCTGCCAGATGGTCTTGTCACCCCACCGCGCGCTCTGCAAGTCGTGCACGATTTCCGGCGTCGCCGGCACTCCGAAGGTGTCAATCACCACGCGCTTGCCTTGTAGCACGGCGGCGAATTCGAGAAAATCGCTCGTCTTACCACCAGTGCAGGAGCCGATGTATGCCCGGTCGAGCTTGATGTCCCCAAGTTCCTTGGCGAGCTTGCGCTGGCCGGGATTCGGATGGCAGGCGACCGTCGGTTCGAGCTTGGACAGGTCGAGCACGAGTTCATAGGCGAACTTCTCCTTCCTGTCGCGTTTGACCGGCTCGTAGGCCGCCTTCGTCCCGTTGAGTTTGCAGCGGTAATCCACGTGGGCCTGCGTCTGCGCGTCGAATTCGAATATCCCGTTCTTGCCGCCCGCTTCTATGGCCATGTTGGCGATAGTCATGCGGTCATCCATGCTCAGGCCGGCCACGCCCGGGCCGTCGAACTGCAGCGCGCGATAAGTGGCGCCGTCGAAGCCGATTTCGCCAATGCAATGCAGGATGATGTCCTTGGCCATGACGCCTGGCTGAAGTTCCCCTTCGAGCCGGAAATGCATCGTCTCCGGCACCTTGAGCAGCAGTTTACCGGTGCCCAGGACAAACCCCGCATCGGTGTTGCCAATGCCGGTGGCGAACTCGTTGAACGCGCCCGCCATGCAGGTATGCGAGTCAGTTCCAAACAAAACCTCGCCCGGGCGCGTGTGGCCCTTTTGCGGCAACGCCGTGTGGCACACGCCCGCGTAACGTGACCCGTGCTGGCGCTTGAGCATGCCTTGGCTGGGATCGAACACCCAATGGCCGTTCGGTTCGTCGATCACGTCGTAGAAATAGCGGATGCCCTGTTCCCGAGCGAACTCGCGCAGTAAGTCCACGTTGCGGTTCGACTTGGAGTCCGCGGTGAAAATGTAATGGTCCGGCATAATAACGACCTTGTCGGGATCCCAGACCTTCGCGGTCTTTCCAAACTCGCGTCTGAAGATCCCGATCGTGCCGGGACCGCAAATGTCGTGCGTCATCAGGACATCGGCCTTAACCCACACATTGTCTCCAGCCTGCACCCGGGATTTTCCAGCCGCCCGGGCAAGTATCTTTTCCGTCAAAGTCATAAAGCCCGCTAAGTTACCTGACCGGTATGCTCAATTCAATATGCAATCCTGGGCCGCCGCTTTCGGCGTGCCGTCGCCGGTTACCTGGGCTATGTTCCACGGCGATATGCGAATCACCAACTACTTAATGGCACATTGGCCGGCATTGCGATCGACTCAGAGCGCTTCGCTTGGCTCGCTTTTCCTGCTGGCCGCTGCCCTGGCCACTGGCTGCTCTCACACCTCAAAGAACGAGGGTCGCTCCAGCATAGCTGAAGTCCGGCCCGCACCGCTGCCACCCCTTTTTCTCAACGGTCCGATGGCCCTGCTGCTGACAAACACCGGCGGTTTTCGCGCGCACGTTGTCCTCGAAAGCGGAGTATCTCCCAATGCCCTGCAATTGACCGCGGGTGAACTCATGGGCCGTGGAAGCAAATTGCTGTTCGCGCCCGCACCCCCTGTGAAGTCCAAGAAGCAAACTAGCGCAGCGGATTCCGCCTTCATTTGGGATGTGATTGAGAACCGCGGCTGGGTGCTCAACGATCCTCTACAGGCTTACGCGCCCGTCTCCTCCAGCCGCCAATTCACCAACGTCGCACCCGCCGTCACGCTCAACGGTGCTGCGCCCGAGAAGATCGATGGGCATTCCTGCCGACCGGAAGAAGTGACTGTCACCTCGGCCGACGGGACAGCAACGGTCTTTCGGGCGTGGAGGACGCCGGATTTACACGGGCTCCCACTCCGCGTCACCTGCCCCTCCACCGGGGCCCCGCTCACCCTGACCTTGTCCAACGTCCGGCTGGAGACGATGCCAAATGACCTGTTTCTGCCTCCCACCAGCTTCACCAAGTATGAGAGCTCTGAGGCCATCATGGCCGAGTTGTTCTTAAGAAAACACAATCTGAATCGGAAGCCGACTTACCAGCGGGAAGAGAGCGAACCGCCCACCGGGCCAGTCGCCGGCCCGCCGGTCCGACCACTCTAACGGTCAGCGCATTAGCGCCATCTGCTTGGGTGTCATAAGCCACTCCAGGGCGGCGCAGTGGCCAGGTTTCAACGATTCGGTCGAGAGCTTGCAGAAGCCGCCCTTCTTCATGACTACAGTGAAGTCTTCCCTGCCGGACACCAGCAAACTTATCAGCCCGCTCAAGAAAGGTTCGTGGCCCACCAGCAGTACGCTCTCAGGGGAAGGCTTAATCGAATTCAGCAACTCGACCAGTTTCTTCGTGCTGCCATTAGGTGTCAGGCTGTCGGACAATTCCAGCTTCTTGCGCGCCTTCAGGACCTCGGCCACGATCTCTGCCGTCTGGCGCGCCCGCAGATACGGGCTGGAGAGAATCAAGTCGAAGGACAATTCGAGCGCCTCCATTGCGCCGGCGATTTGCCTCATCTTACGCTCGCCCTCCGAGGTGAGCGGCCGGTCGGCATCAGTCTCATAACCGGGGGTCCCCGGTTCCACGGCGATACCGTGGCGCAGGATGTAGAGTTTCATGATTTCCGAGCTTTCATACCGTAGTTACGTCTTGGGCTTCCGCGCGGCGACGGGCGACGGGGCAAGCCGGACCTGCGGATACCGGCGCTTGCCGTCAACCGGTCTCGGCGTCGTATCTTCTTCCGTACCAGTCAACGCCATGAACTCGAACTGGCTGCGCCGAATTTTGCCACCATCGGATGGAGTCGCGCGCCGATACGAGCCGTCGGACTGCAGGAATCGGGCTTTGGCACTGTCTGCCAGCGAGACGGGGAGGATCTCGCGGATTATTCGTTCGCGCAGCACGCCGTCCTCGATAGGAATACCCAGCTCGATGCGCCGGTAGAAATTGCGCGGCATCCAGTCCGCGCTGCTGATGAAAACCTCCGGCCGGCAGCCGTTCTCGAAATAGTAAATGCGGCTGTGTTCGAGGTACCGATCCACAATGCTACGCACGGTGATGTTCCGGCTGATACCCTTGAGGCCGGGTCGCAGGCAGCAGATGCCGCGCACGATCAGATCAATCTGCACTCCCGCCTCTGAGGCGCGATACAGGGTCTCGATAATCCGCCGGTCGGCCAATGAGTTGATCTTAAGGATGATCCGGGCGGGCAACCCTTGGCGCGCGTTGTCGGCCTCACGATTGACAAGCTCGAGCAGCCGATTGGGCAAGTCGAAGGGCGCAGCCAAGAGCTTGCCCAGACTCTGGAACTGGCAGATGCCAGTCAGCAGGTTGAAGAAGTTGGTGACGTCCTCACCGAACTCCGGGCGGCAGGTCAGAAGGCCCAGGTCGGTGTAAATCTTCGCGGTAGTCGGATTATAATTGCCTGTGGCTAAGTGGACGTAACGGCGGATTTGCAGTCCCTCCCGGCGTACTACCAGACAGCTCTTGGCGTGAATCTTGTAGCCCACCAAGCCGTAGACGACATGCACGCCCGCCTCCTCGAGCTGTCGTGCCCACTGGATGTTGTTGGCCTCGTCAAATCGCGCTCGCAATTCCACTACCGCCGTCACCTGCTTGCCGTTTCTCACCGCGCTCTCGAGCGCGCCGATGATGCGCGGGTCGCCGCCGGTGCGATAAAGCGTCTGCTTGATGGCCAGCACGTCCGGGTCCGACGCCGCCAGTTGCAGAAACTCCACCACGCTGTTGAAGTTTTCGTACGGGTGATGCAGCAGGATGTCCCGTGCGCGGATGGCAGCGAACAAGTCGGGGCGCTCGCGCAGGCTGGCCGCCACCGGCGCGACGAATTCCTGTGTCCGCGTGTTGATTGATGGTATCGCGGTCAACTGGAACAAGCTGACCAAGACCGTCATTTCCTCCAATGGCACTCGTGGCTCGGCGCAGGTGCTTACGGGACCGGGCACGAACATCACCGGCTGTGCGACCTTGCCCAACTATGGCGATTTTCGGGCGCGCTTCGGCGCCTATGCCTACGACAAATTCGGCACGATTACCAATTTCGGCGAGTATCTCGACAACATCGCCATCCTCACGGACAATGTGTATTACCTGCCGCCGGTGCTGGCAGCGGTCACGAACCAAAGTGTCATTGCCGGGGGCACTCTCTTGGTTACGAACAGCGCGAGTGATCCCAATTCACCTGCACAGGCGCTGGGC
>Ga0118677_10009287_pt1 | contig 15409 bp, 8 predicted proteins | sample AliMusrvi5mmetaG_FD_86154 | JGI IMG/M metagenome (GOLD analysis project Ga0118677, IMG submission 86154)
ATACGTATCCAGACCAATGCCGAAAGTCCGATGCGAACAGTGTTTGAAGTGGGTGCTTTCACAAATGGCTTAAGAACAGCCGGGGCATTGCTTTGCCGCGGGAAGGCCATCATCGGGATAAATGGCCTGAGTCGCTGAGTTCATGTTTCTCCTAGGATTGCCGCACGGTCTCGACCATTGCCACGATGTTCTGAATCGGCGTGCCGGCCTGGACGTTATGGCAAGAGCAGCAAATGAAGCCTTCGCGTCCCTCGCCGAGGGTCGCCAGGCACTCCAGCGTCTCGCGGCGGACGTCGTCGGGCGTGCCGCGCGGCAGGATTGCCTGGTTGTCCACGCCGCCATGGAAAATGACGCGGGACCCGAATTCGCGCTTGAGTTCGGCCAGATCCATCCCGGGACACGCATGCTGGATCGGGTTCAGCACATCCACGCCGCAATCCAGAATCGGCTTTAACAGCGGCCGCGCCGCGCCATCTGTGTGATAAAATACCTTGAGGCCGCAGGAGTGAATTAGATCACACCACCGCTCAAGCCGCGGTTGCAGATGCTGTTTCCACATGCCCGGCGACATGAGCAGGGATTTCTGTCCGGCGATGTCGTCGCTGATAAAGACCAGGTCTAAGTACTTCCCCGCCTCGCCCAGAAAGCGTTTCATCATCTCCGTCTGGATCGTTTCGACGCGGTCCAGAATGGCGGCTACTAATTCGGGTTTTTCGACCAGGTCCATCATCGCTTGTTCAAGGCCGCGCAACTGGCAGTAGATTTCAAAGAACGAAACCCAGGGGCCGATGACGGCGTAGTCGCGGGAGGCGCTTTCCGCGAGCGCCACGGCGCCGTCGTAATCGAAGCGGTCCACCTTGGGCCACCAGGGATAGTTGTCCAGCGAAGAAGGCGTGTCGTAGCTCGTCAGTGGCGCGGTGCCGAACTCGGCATAGTTGGCCTCGCCCGCCTGGATGTTCTTGAGGGGCACGCCCCACATGGTGCGGTCGCCGCCGGACTCAGCTCCCGCGCCGGATTGCCCACCGGCGCGGTCGCCCGCGTCGGTTTTGTAGTCCATGAAGTCCCACACAATTTTGTCCAGACCGAGCGCCTGCCACATGGCGAAATCGTCGGCAACGGCGAAGTGCTGGCGCAGCGCGGCGGAAATTTCCGGCGTGTGCCAGAGATCTACGGGGATGCGATCCACCGGTTGGCGGTTGAGGATGGCGAGTATTCGTTCTTTAGGGGTCATGGCGTGAAGGGTCAACGGTGATCATAATCATGAAAAGAATGGGCGTGAGCCTTGGCAAGAAGGCGGATCAGAAGCAACTTGATCCGGGTCTTGATGGCGCTTGGATTTCTAACTTCCACTTAAGGACGTTTTGCCCGGGACGGGCTTTGCTTGCTGCATCCGTTTGAGAATCTCAAAGCGCGGATCGGAATCGGCGGGACGGATGGCTCGACTGTCGCCAAGATGCTGTTTGCGCAGGTCCACGAATGGCCGGGCGCGCACTTCCCTGGCTGGAACGTAATCCGGGTTCAGGGCGGGCAGGTATTTGACTGCGACGTTTTTGTCGAGCCAGTCATTGAGCTTGCGGAAAAGGCGAAGGGTTTTCTGCGGCTGTTGCGCGGAGAGTTCGTCGTGTTCGAAGGGATCCTTGGCGAGGTTGTAAAGCTTCATCACGCCAGACCAATCAAACATCAGCTTCCAATCGCCCTCGCGGATCGTCGAGTGCGGAGCGGCTGGCTGGCCATCGTCCGGGTTCTTGACGATCACATTGAACGGGTAGTGCCAGTAGAACGTGTCGCGCGGATAACCGCGCTTCTTGTTGGCTGGGTCGGCGAACAGGGGAACCAGACTGCGACCATCAATATTCTTCTGCATAGAAGTTTTCTGACCCGCCAACTCCAGAAAAGTCGGGAAAAGGTCGCTATAATCAACCGGCACCTCGCACCATTGTCCGGCAGGCACACGGCCGGGTGCGCGGAAGACCAGCGGCACGCGGATGCCGCCCTCGAATTGCAACGCCTTGCCACCTTTGAATGGGGCATTGCAGGTGGCAGCCGGGTCGGTGTAGGTCACGCCCCCATTGTCGCTCATAAAGACCATGATCGTGTTGGCATCGAGTCCGGTGGTGGCGAGGGTTTCCGTAATGCGACCGACCGAATCATCGAGCCGTTTAAGCATGCCGGCGTAAGCGGCGTTAGTATGGCCGTTCCAACCCCGGGTGAGCTTGGTTTCAAAGTGTTTGATGTCCTCGGCCGGCGACTGAAACGGCGCATGCACGGCGAAGTGGCAAAGATAGAGGAAGAACGACTTTTTCGCTTCGTCCGCAGGCTTGCCGGCGTGCTCTTTGATGAAGCGGACGGCGTGTTCGGTCAGTTCATCGGTGAGATACTCGTGTCCTACTTTACCGCCCGACTTGCCTTGCAGCAATTCGGGCTGCGGCATCTTCGGATAAAGGAGCTTCCGGTTGTCCCAGCCTGGCTGCCAGTTGAAATATGGGGAAGAGCCTTCGTCGAAATACGCGATCTCCTCGAACCCCTGGTCGTGGGGTTGCCAACCCCGCGAGCCGTGTCCGCCGAGATGCCATTTGCCAATGAACGCCGACTCGTAGCCTTTCAGCGCCTCAGCGATTGTGACTTCGTCGCGACCCAGATCGCCGGGCTGGCCGGCGGGCAAGGCGTCCAGCGTGGTGCCATTGAGCAGGGCTTGGGGGATTTTGATGTTCGGGTCGGGCCACTCGATTGCATCCTGGCTGATATAACCTGGCGGCGGCGGCACGGCCTGGTTGTAGAACGTGCGCACCGTCCAACCCACGGCGGTGGTTAAACCTATTCGCGCCGCATTCCTCCCGGTCAGAATGCCCGACCGGGTGGGCGAACAAAGCGGGCAGGCGTAGGCCTGCGCGAAAGCCGTGCCCTCGCGCACCAGCCGGTCGAGGTGCGGCGTTTCATAGAACATCTGCGCCGGTTTCGCACCGGTGAACCGCGCGGCGTATGCGTTCACGTCTACGATCCCCAGGTCGTCGGCGAGGATGAAAACGATGTTGGGTTTGGTGGCGGGTGTCCTTTCCGCTGCAATGAGTGATCCGCCGCACAGACCAAGCAAGGCCAGAACAAGGCTGATTTGTTGCTGATTTCGGATTGCTTTCATTTTAAGTGATGAGCTCATGGAGCTTTGATTAGACGGTAAAACACCGAACCATTGGTCGGTGTAATTGGAATCAGAATCGCATTTGAAATGACGCCCGCCACGTCAACCCAGTTGGAAGTGAGTCCGACTGTTGGGGGGTTGGTCTGGCCTTGCAATGTCCATCCGGAATAACTGAGTGGCCAAATGATCTCAACAAATCCAAGGCTGACGGTGCTCGACAGGGAGGGGAGCGCCACCACGGCAATGGTCCCATCCATTGCGAGGCGCGCGGTTTCCCAATAGAGCCCCGCTGGCAGCGGAGGCAGGTTGATATTGGTGAAGCTGCCGGCATAGCCGGGGGAGCTGAACAGCTTGAACGTGTCGCCCGCAGCCAGGGCTCCGCCAAGATTGGTCACGGCCAGAGTGCCGCCGAAATTCAACGTGCTGCCGCCGACAAGCTGGTCGTTGGTCGCCAGGCTGCCGATTTTTTGAATTTCAAAAGCGCAGATGCCAGCCAGCGAAACTGCGCCGGTCACGGTGAGGCTGCCCATCCCACCGCCCGGCGCGAGCGTGCCGCCGCTGCTCACAGTGAGTGGGCCGACAATGCGCCCATTGCCGCTGAGCGTGCCAGCGTTGGTGACCATGGCACTACCCTGTAAAATGCCGTTGGCCACAAACTTTCCGCCCGCGACGACAATATTGGGAAACACATAGCTGTTCACTGTCAGGGTGCCGTCACCTGCCTTGGTCAAGGAGCAGGAGCCGACGCTGTTGTAAAACTGGAAATTCTGCGTAAGCAGCGCGCCGGCCGAGACACTGACGACCGAATCGCCGTCCAGAGCGATGTGCTGGTTGAGGGAGGAGTTGCCGCTGATGGCTCGGAACACCCCATTGTCATCCGGCCCTTTGCCAAGAATGTGAAAATGCTCGGCCAGGTTCAGATTGCCATTGAGTTCCACTGCGGCGTTGCTGCCGACCAGGGTCCAGGTCAGCCCGCTGAAACCGCCCTGGCCGAGCGCAGCGGAGTTTTGAATCCGCACAATCCCACCGTTGATTTGCCAGGGGCCGGCAAAATTGTTGGAAGCCGTCAGCACCAGCGTGCCGCTGCCGTTCTTGATCACGGAACCAGTCCCACTGATTTGGCCGGAAAAGGTGGTGCTGAGGTTATTGCTGCCGAGTGTGAGGGAATTAGTGGCGAGATTCACCCAGCCACCCAGGCTGCCGCCACCCGCAAGAGCGCCGATGGTTTCGCTGGTGTCGAGCCGAAGCAACGCGCCGGCGGCGTTCGCCAAGGTGACGGTGCTCGCGTCGGGGACGGCGCTACCGTTGGTCAGAGCCAGCAGACCCCCGTTGAGATTAAGCTGGCCCGTGAAGGTGTCAATGCCGCCCAGCACCAATGTCCCGAAGCCGTCCTTATTCAGATCCCCGGTGCCGGTTACGGCTCCGTTCACGGCCAGGATGCGACTGTTCGTGACATTCCAACTTTGTGTCGAGCCAAGGCTGATATTGTGATTAAGGGTCAGATTTTGCGATGCAATGGACATGTCAATACCACCCGCACCCAGAGTGAGGATGTTGGCGCCATTGATGGTAACTGGCCCACCGGGGTTGAACACCTGCAACCCGTTCCAGCCGATGTCGGCGCCGAGAAGAGTCGAGTTGGGCGTGGTGACCGTGCTGTCCCAGCGGGCGGTGTTGTTCGTGGTGGGGGACAGGTTGCCTACCCAACTTTGGCCATAGCGCAGCGAGGTTGTATTGTTCGCCTTGACGAGCACACCGGCTGCCGACACGCCGGTCACCTGGAAGTCATCAATCCAGAGGAATTGGCTGGTCTTGTTTAGGGGTGCGCCGTTAATTTTGAAAATAAATCCGTTGGTAAAGAACTGCGCGTTGGTGCCGGTGTTGTAGCGCACGTCGGTGAAGTAGAGCCAGACGTCCTGCCGTTCGTTGTAACCCCAGCTCTGTCCGGTGGGGTAATACTCATCGCGACCTAGATTTCGGATCGTGACCCAGCCGTTGGTGCCGAGATAGGAAACCGTCACGCCGGTGGCACTGGTAACGCCGTGCAATTTATAGCGGAACGACACGCGCAAGCTGGAACAGCCGCTGGGATCCAGTGGCATCTGGAGCGCTCCATTGCCGCTCCCGTGGCTTAGGTTGCACTCGGCACAGTGATTGGAGGAATAAAACGTGGTGTTCACCAGATCCCAACGGCTGTCCGCCGCCCATGCCCCGGACCACGCGGCCTGCTTGCCGCTTTCAAAGTCGTCGCTGGCGAGCGTGACCTGGGTTTGCCCCGTTGTCTGGTAGCGATAATTAAATCGGCGATCGGGCGCGCTGTCGCCGTTGATCCCGAAATCGCTGATGTCGTTCGTCTGATAATTATCCGCCCAATGAAAATCAAACGTCACGGGATCATTCGTCAGGCCGAGCGTGGCGCGCGGAATAGCGAGCATGAGCTGGTTGCCCGTGACCTTATAGACGATGTCGCTGCGCACCGACGTCCAATTCCAATTCGTGCCCAAGTTCTGGCTCAGCATCGTCGTGGTAGTGCCCACGCCGCCGAGGTTGACGGCGTAATCGTAACCTTCCCAGCCGGTGGCGTGTTTCTGGTCGGTGTCGAGGAACAGCACCATCCAGTTGCTGCCGGCGGGAGCGGTGATGTTCGAGTTGCACTGGGCGAGAAAGTAGAGGTAGGAGACGTCGCTGGCCACTTTCAGCACGGTAAAATCATTGCGGCCGGTGAGGTTGGAGTAATTGCCATTCTGGGCGACGGCGGAGGGATAGTTGCGCCAGACGGTGTCGTTGGCGGCGTCAAAGAACGTCGTCGTCACGTTGGTCCAATCGCTGAAGTCGCCCCCCAGATTGATGCTTTGCGGCGCACTGGCAGCCGGAGTGGTTCGGACGCCCTTGCGGCGGCGATTTTGGGCGGTCATTTGGAAGTAATACGCATCCGCGTGGCCGCCGCGCATCGGCTCAATATCGCGGCTGTATTGGGCCGTGTATTCGTCAACAAAGTAGAACCCATTCGACGGACAAGGCTGGCCCAGCAGGGAGACCGCCCCCGCCGTGGCGGACTTCAAAGCCCCCGCAACCCACTCGTTCCAGCCGGTGATGAACAAGAAGTCTGGATCCAGCTTAAGTCCGTAGTTCATTTGTTCTGCAAAAAAAAGGCCCTTCGCTTCGGTTCGGGCGGCGGACAAGTGCTGGTTGTCATAAGCCGGTTGGGCGCGGTTGGTGTAGCTGCGGCCGATGTTCATGGTGGCCCACCCCCCGCAGGTGACCGGCGCAGACTCGGGATGGTCCGGGGCATCGTGATAACCGAATTGCTGCGGGGTTGTGGAATCAATCCAAGCCAGCTTGTCATAGCCGCCCTCCCACGCCCAGGACTGCCGCCAGGTGAAGAAGTTTGATACGGTGGCCGTCACCGGAGTTTCATTGTTGTCCACGCCAGACGGATATCCCAAAATGAGAGGCTTGCCCTGCCAGTAAAACCAGAGTTCGGAATAGCGCCCCGGGGCGTAGAGCAGGTTATAATCATGGGTTACGGTCGCGGGGCTGTTAGCGCGAGTGAGAAAGACAAACTTGAGGTTGGTCTGGAAGCCTTCATTGCGCATTTGGCGGATCGTATCGCACAGGGCTGTGACCTCGGAGTCGTAGGTGCGGGCATTGCTGTTATCAAGTATCAGCACATCCACGCCCGCCTGGGTGAGCATGGCAATGTGGCGGCGCAGCACCCACGGATCGCTCGGGTGGTAATACCCGAATTCCGGCTCGGCCCAGTAAAACATAGTGTAATTGGCAACCTGATTGAAGATGGGATTATCAGCCCAAGGATTCGATGGATTTGTGTAAGGGTGGCCCCCTAGCCACTTGGTCACGTCCCAGTTGGTGCCGGAACCATAGGCAAAGGTATCATGCCAGAGGAAGTAAAAGACGCCAATGGGGCGGCTGGATCGGGATGGGCCGCAGTCAGCCGCCCCCGGCAATGGGCGACCGAGCCCGTCCGTGGCAACCCAGGTGTCTGCCATCAGATCAACCATCGCAGCGCCGGTGGTGAATGCCATCATCGAACCCTGGAGAAACGTTCCATTCGCGAAAAGGGAATCCACCCGCCAATAATAGGTGGTCGCCGGCATTAGCGCTCCCACCTGGCTGGCCAGGGCAGTGGTGCGGCCCTGGTAAACGACTGGCGTGTTCGTTGACGCAGTGTTCACCGCGTTCGAATTCGTGCCGAAGTAGAGATCGTAGCCGGTCGCTCCCGCCCTCACCGGCCACCCAAGGGTCATGGGATTGGCGTCGTCCATGGCCACCACCTGATTGGCGGCCGGATTGTAATACCCCGCGGACACCGCGAACCCCGAACACAGAAGGAGAACGGCGAGCCAGCGTCCGGGGTGAAGTCCCGGGCAATGGTGGCGCAGCCGACCGTCAAACCAGCCCGCGGCCGTGCGATGGAACGCCCGAATCATGGCTGGTCAACGAATATCGCCTGACGGGTCGTAGGGTCGATCACCAACTTCTTGCCGGGAGGCGGAGCCGGCAGTTGCCTGCCCTTGAGAGTCGGGAAATTGGTCAGTTCCTGAATGCTCCCAGGCAATCTTCCCCCAGCCATGGAGACGGCTGAAAGCGCGCGATTGAGCTCCTCCAGGCTCGCGGTATCCGATGCAGTATGACTTTTCTTTCCGCAGCCAGTGACCAAAACACCAGACAGCACCAATGCGGCAGCCAGTATTGTCAACGGGAACGATTTCAAGGTCATAAGATGATTAGTGAGTGCGCGCCCAAAGCGCGCCGGAGTCAGTTCTGGGCAAATCCCAGCCAAGCGAACTGTTCTTGACGGCGGCAGCATGGCCGTCCACAAAGGACGCATTGACCCGTTTATTGTGGCGCGGCAGCGCGCGGGCGTCACCAGTCGGGAATAACAAACTGTCCGAGGGTGAACGGAAGTAACTGCAACCCGTGCCGATTTGACCGAGCACGACATCGTATTGTTTGTCCTCCACCCAGAGGTCGGCGTTCAGCCGGGCCGTGGCGAGGGTCGCTGCGCCCGCGTCCGCAAACGCCAGACAATCCGCTGGGTTGGCCACGGTGGATTCCTTGAAGATGGCTCCCACGCCTGCCACAATCAGGCTGCCAATTTCCGGGTAGTTGATCCCGATGCCGAGGGTGTTGTTGGTGCTCTGGGAACCGCCGGCACCCGCTGCGGCGAGCCACTGCATGGAGGGGCAATCAAACACTTTGCTCGCGGGGGCATATTTGTCCAACCGCAACCGGTCTTGCCAGAAAAGCGCATTGGGATTCACCACCACGAAGCTTGAGGGGTCATAAGGATACCAGCTGGAGTCGTGTCCGGCGCGGGATTCGTGCAGCGGCATGAAGATGCCTCTTGAATCGTCCAGATACATTCGCGTCGCCAGAATGACCTGCTTGGAATTACTCAAGCAACTGATGGCCTTCGCCTTTTCTTTGGCTTTGCTCAAGGCCGGCAACAACATCGCCGCCAGAATGGCGATGATCGCGATGACCACCAGCAATTCAATGAGCGTGAAGGCGGACTGCGGCTTCCTCGGTCCCCGTTCTTTTACAACCCAAAACACACTTTTCATAGAAGGAAAACATTGATGATTCATAACGGATTTTTTTGCATTTAATTTGCTGATTGTGCCAACACCATAAACTTTTCATGAAAGGCTGCAATAGACACATTTGTGTCTGTTCTGGCGGCACAAAAAAACCGTTATAGAGTGTAAGATTGAAAGTCCCGTTTGATTCCATGAAACAGCAACTTGTTCACCCAAGAGCGGGCCATCTCGTTCTCAGGACACGGGAACTTCCACTCTTCAGCCCCGGCGGAGGGCAACGCGAGCCGCATGAAGCAGGAGCTTCCGACTATGACGCGCCACGCGGTTACCGGGGTGAGGTCCAGGTTGGCAACGGTAGAACGATCTCCGCCGTGAACGCCAACTCCGGGTCACCCCGGAGTTGGAGGGTTTTGCACAGCGTGCGCAGGCTGGGCTGGAGCTTGCAAGTGCTGGTCTTGCCGTTGAGTTCAAGCGCGACGGGCTGCTTGAAATCAATGAGCCGACCGTCGAGAAGAATGGTGGCTGCCATGAGGTTCGTTGTCCCAGACCCGGTTATGGTGAGATGATTGTCGCGGCAGGAGACATCGAGTTCCACTCCCGGGACTGGTGTGGGCACATGGAGCCAGAAGAAGTCGCGGATGACGCGGTCGCTCAGGCGCCAGGTCAGTTCACGGGGAACGGGATTGCGCATCGCGGGATACATTTCCGCAATCTTGTCGCGGTCAGGCAGCCCCGAGTGCGGGTGGTCGTTGATGATCTGGACCGTAACCGGATAGATGTCGGTCCGATCGCCGCGAAGCTCTTGCACCTCCTTCTCGAATTTCTGGATGCGGTGGTAGCGGCCATACATCGTATCCTTCGCGCCGACCATGCAACTAAAGCTGGTGTTCCGCAAGGTGATGGGGCCGGCCCCATCTGCGGGCGCGGCAGCGCTGGCGTGAATGGCGGCGAAGTGGTCCGGCATCTTTGGCCCGATGGCAAACGCGCCGTAACCACCGTGCGAGTAACCCATGATAAACTGTTTGTTGGGGTCCACGTCGCCGAAAAGCAGAAACTGGCGGAGCAGATTCTCGATGAGCGGGTAAGTGTATCCAGTGTAGAAGCCGTTCCATGTGTTGTCCGGGGCGCGCAAGGCGACGTAGAGATACCCCCCGGCCTCGGGGTGATCCCGGTAGTAGATTTGCATGTGCTGCCACTGGCTGTCGTTGAGTTCCTGCGGGGCGCCACCGCCACCGTGCATGGCGATAAACAACGCCCAGCCATTGGTCGGGCGCGTGCCGACCATCCTGACCGTGAACGGGCTGAGATGTGTTCCGGAGCGAACCTGCCGCGCATTGAAATCCTCCTGCAGTGCGCCATGGATGGGCGCGGCGCGAAAGCAACCCCAGGCAGCCTGCCGCACCGCGGGTTCGTTGTTTCGGAGCAACTTTTCGAGGCGGCCGGGGAATTTCCACGTGGCTTGCTGCTTGGCCGGCGCCGTGAAGAAAGCGGTGAGGGCTTCCTTAAGCCGGGCCTGGTCTTGGAGGGAGAGCGGTTGGGTGACTGGCGGCGGAATGTAGCGGGGTGGTGAGCGCACCGGCACAGCGGGAATCCCGCCCAGGAAGACGGCCAGCCGATCCTCGGTGTTGGTTCCCGCAGTGTAGAACTGACGATGCTTCTGGCCGTTGCGCTCCGCCTCGATCAAATAGGTTCGTTGCTCCGGCAGTTTGAAAGACAAGTGGTCGTTCATGTCCGCGCATTCATCTTTGCTGGCGCCGTCGAATCGCACGGCTTGGTTTGCGGCGTCGGTCACCGCGACCTGGGCGGTAACGCGTTCACCGGCGGGCCGGTCGAAGACATCAATCGCCAGGCGCAGTCCGGGGGCCTCCACTGCCTTGCCCTTGGCGGTGTATCGGTCGGTGACGTTGACGGCGCTAACGTAGTCCGCCGACGGTGCCCATGACAGCGGAAAACTCAAACCGGTGCGCTGAAAGCTGCTGGCGTAAATGGCGTGCTCCCGGTCGTCCTTCAGTGCTTGGGAGGCATTGCCGACAAACCAGCCCCGGTCGAGGCCCCCGGGGCTCGGCTCGGCCGCGCCGGTGAAATGCCAGTCCCCGTCCCAGATCTCCACCCACGTGTGATTGCCGCTATTATTGCTCCAGAGCGGCGTGCCGGCGATCCGGGCCGGCACGCCGACAGCGCGACATGCGTCCACGAGGAGAATGGCCAATCCGGTGCAGGTTGCCATCCCTGTCGCCATCGTCTCGAATGGTCCCTGATCCGGTGCCCGGCGCGCCCTTGAGTATTTCACCTTGAGCAGCTTGAAGAGTTGTTGATTCAGGGTCCGGCCTGCCTCCGCCGGCGTCTTGCAGTCCTTCACCAGCGGCCGGCAGATTTCATAGAGCCGTTTCCGCCAGTTATCGCGTTGCTCAGTCACGCTCGCATAGGGCAGGACCTCGTTGAGAAAGAGATCGGCCGGAATGTTCTTGGACCACGGTGCTGCCTGCGCGGCTTGGTAGGCCAGTGCGACGTTCTCCAGCAGGAACTCGGCGGACAGATTCTGCAAATCCCGAGGCGGCATATTGGTTAAAAGGAATTGCATTCCTTCACGCTGGTCGGCGGGCGACCGTTCCAACGCTCGTGCCAATTGCTGGCGATTCGTCCCCGCCTGCGTTAGCGCCGTTTCCACTGCCGGAGCCCACTCGGTGGCGGGCGCGGCGGGCGCACCATCTAAACTTCCTGTGCCACCCACCAGCAAGCAAAGCGCGAGCAGTTGGCCGGCCAGCGGGACCGGGAAGCGGGATTGGGAACCCGGCAGCCTGGTATCGCCCGGCCTCGATCGCGCAGCGGTGTGTGACGTATTCATCGAAAGGTTCTTAACCTGAACAGTTCAAAGTTTAATCCTGCACCTCTCTCACCAGTCCAACGTCAATGTAATGGCCAGGTTTGGTCTGGTGGCAACGCACGGCAATGATGTTCGAGCCGACCCTGAGGGCTTTCATCGTCTCGGGCGAGAGATCCACTGTTTCGTAATCCGATTTGCGAGCACCCAATCTCACCGCCAGCACTCCGTTGAAGTAGATCTCGACCTCCGCCTCGTTGCAGATCTTGAGCGCCAGGTGATGAAGATCATCTTGGGTGAGGACGACTTGCCGTCGCAGCCAAAGGTCATCGGTATTCCAGGCGGTGCGCACGGCGCCGGTGGCGGGGCTGCGCGTGCCGAAGCCGGCTGGGCCTTCGTTCCACTTTGTGTCGTCAAACCCGGGCTCTAACCAGTCAGCAGTGGGCTTTTCCAGCGTGAACCGCCATAGCACCGGCCCCTTCTCGGCGGTGGGGGCGACCGCCACAAACGTCGGCGGAGGGGGGATTGTGCCCCGGTGGACATTTGCCACCTGCTGCGCGTCCACCTTCTCGACTTCGCGGTCGTAGGTGAGCAGACCGTTGCACTCCGACTCGACGTCCGTCAACTGCGTATAGACCGCCGCGCACAAGCCGGATTCACCCTTGAGCTGCCATGCCTTCCGCCACAGATCAAGATACTTGCGGGTCAATTCCCTTGGGCCAGTCGTGGAACGGTAGCCCCATCCGATTGCCTCGACCCACGTATGCCCGGGAATCACCAGCCCCAACCCGCCAAACTCGCCCAGCACCGCCGCGCGGCCGGCTTCCGATCTGGGACAAACCGGCCCGGGATAGGTGTGCATGTCAACGATGTCGCCCACGTGTTGATCATGCCACCCGCTGGTGCTGTTGATCAGGCGCGACGCATCGAGTCCTCTTACCACTTCTGTCAGGCGCGGCGTGTCATACTGGCCCCACCCTTCATTGAAAATAATCCACATGATGATGGCTGGATGGTTGTAGTGTTGCTCGATCATCGCCTTGAGCTCTGCCTCGAACTGCTGCGCGGCCACCGGCGTATTGATTACGCCATCTCGTTCTTTGCTGACCGCCGAACCTCCGTCGCCGCAAGGCATATCCTGCCAGACGAGCAACCCGAGTTTGTCGCACCAGTAATACCAGCGCTCCGGCTCCACTTTGAGATGCTTGCGCACCATGTTGAAACCGAGCTTCTTCATTTTCTCGATATCAAACCGCAACGCTTCGTCGGTCGGCGCGGTGTAAAGACCGTCGGGCCAGAAGCCCTGATCCAGTGGGCCGCACTGGAAGACGAACGTGCCGTTGAGCAGGATACGCGTCAGGCCCTTCTCATCCCTGCCGATTGAGATTTTGCGCATGCCAAAGTAGCTGGTGACGGCGTCGTCACCCAGATGCACTTTCAAGGTGTATAGGAACGGGTCGTCAGGGGTCCAAAGCCGGACGTTCCTGACCGGCAGCACCAACTCCTGGCCCGCCTTCCCCACGACCCGCCCCACGACCTTATCGCCGTCCCAGGCCGACACTTGAGCGGTGGCTGCCGGCTCCGCGCCCGAGGCCTCAATCCGGAGGCGCAAAACGCCCGCATCCGGATCCGGCGTGAATCTCAAGCTGTCAATGTGGCTTGCCGGCACCGCCTCCAGCCAGACCGTCTGCCAGATACCGGAGCTTGCGGTGTAGGCAATGCCACCGGGTTTGGCGAATTTCTTGAAGTTCTGTTTGCCCTTCGGCTGGTAACTGTTCGTCGGATCGAACACCGCCACGACCAAATCATTTTCGGCGCCGGGCGTGACGGCCTCGGTGATGTCTAAGGTAAAGGAATCATAACCGCCCCGATGCTTGCCGACCGCCTTGCCATTCACGAATACCTTCGTCTCCCAGTCCACCGCGCCGAAATGGAGCAGCAGCCGTTTGCGGCCGGTGAGGTCGGGCGCCCTGAATTTGCGGTGATACCAGAGCCGCTCGTCGGCGGCCAGCGGTCGCCGGATGCCAGAGAGCGCGGATTCAATCGGGAACGGGACGAGAATCCTGCCGCCGAACCTTTTCGGCGCGGCATTAGTCAGCGGCTCAATGCCGTAGTCCCACAGGCCGTTTAGATTGATCCAATTTTCGCGCACCATCTGCGGCCGCGGATATTCTGGCAACGGCTCCTTTGGTTCCACCAACGCTGCCCACCGTGTCACAATGTGATCGGTCGCCGGCTTCCATTCCTGAGCACGAGAAGAAATAGCCGGGGCCGATGCAACCAGCGGCGGCAGCTCCAACTCGGCCGCCACGGTGGAAATGTCCGGCCGTGATGCTGGTTGGGCACTTGCCGGAGAAGAAGCCGCTGGTCTCGGCCTTATCGGACCTGGGACAGACGCCGTACCTGTGCAACTTGTCATAGAAGAACTGCAGACCACGCACTGCTCCCGGCGAGTCCAAGGCAACTCTGTTTCCGGAAGAATCAAAGAAGTCGCCACCACCCTGTCGGACCCAAGTTAGCCACTCGATCCACCAACCGTCGGTCATGTCGCTGCCCCACTGGGTCACTTGGCCGCTCTCGTCCCTGATGGTCAGCTTCCTGGCGGCATCGATATACTTCTGCCAGTTCCAGCTCTCATCGGGCGGCGCAATGTCGGCTTTCTTGAACATATCCGGGCGGTAATAGATGACAGCGACATTGTATTCCTGGGGTAACAGGAGCTGCTTGCCGTGCGAAGTGCAGGACTTTAGCAGGTTCGAGAATACATCCGCCGGCGCGAAGTCTTTGGCGTCGCGGCGGATGTAAGGAGCCAGATCGATCAGACGGCTCCCCGTTTGCTCAAGGTCAAAATCCGATACGTAAACGATGTCCGGCGACTTGCCGGCGATGTAGAGGAGTTCTTTCTTCTCGTCGGTCGTCCACAATATGTTGAACTTGATCTTGGAATGCGACTTGTTGAATTCGTTCTGGAGTCTCTCCATTACGGATCGATACCGAGAGCTGGGAGCTAGAGCGTAGGTAACTGTGTAGACACCATCGGTGTCCTGAGCAGTGCGGTTCTCGCAGCCCGAAAGCAGGGCGATCAGGATTACGGCGAGCAGACTCCAGCGAGCACCAATGACCACACGACCAGAGCGAGGATGACACCGCAGCAAGATCACAAGACTTCCTCCATCACATCCCTTACCAGTTGCACCCACCGGGCGAGTCTTTCCGGTTCGCCCTGCAGCGTCTGCACGTCCTTGAGAACGATGTCCACAAAGCAACCCCTGGTCGCGGCAAGTCCCTGCCTGATGATACTGCGAATGCGGTCGGGATCCCAGTCTGTACACACCATCAACGCGGGGTTGGGACGCCAGGAGTATACGTAGTCGGTGCCTATGCGTTCCGCGCATTTCTCCAAATCCGCCCAGGGGGTTACAGCGATTCTACGAAGGCTCTTTGATTGCCGCAGAATGGATATCTTGTCGGTCAGGTTCTCGCAGCAACCGTACGAAACCAGGCCGAAGCGGTCCATAATCGGCAGTTGATAATCGAACATGAACTCCTCATACATCGCGGGGGAAAGCTGGTCAAATTCCTGCGACGCCAGGAACCCCCACACCTGATTTTGCGGCAGCGAACTTCTGGCCGCTGCCGGCCACGGTGCCGTCCGGCGCCATGAGCGTCCTCGGAGGCCATTGCGAGAAGGAGTACACCCTCGACTGGGCGCGGCGGCTGCAAGTCCTGCTTGCCACGAACGGCTGGCAGGTTTTCCTTACCCGCACCAACGACACCGACCTTGCGCTCTCGAACCGCGTCACATTCGCTGAGAATCATCAAGCCGCCCTCTTCATCAGCCTCCATTTCAATTCCTCAGCCCCGAACGACCATGAACAAGGTCTTGAA
>Ga0118677_10008861_pt2 | contig 15407 bp, 13 predicted proteins | sample AliMusrvi5mmetaG_FD_86154 | JGI IMG/M metagenome (GOLD analysis project Ga0118677, IMG submission 86154)
GCACAAATGGCGAAGGCAAACTGGTCACCATTTCCGGCGTCGGCGAAGAACAGCAGGTTGTCGAAGGGCATGTAGAGCTCTCGAAACTGCTCGTTGCCCCGGAAGGCTATGTTCTCACTCCGAATACGCTCGATCGGCCAAACGAGACCCAGGCCATACTGGCCCATCACCCCATCTGACTCTGAAAGCACCTCAGCCAGTTCAGACGGCAATTGAATCTGGAGATCGCGTTCCGCCATGCTTATGGCATCTGCCTCGACTCCCGAATTGAACCGGCAATCGTTGGAGAGTTTCTGTAAATAATTGCGCCACATGTGCAAGGTGCTCACCCCGCCGAACAGGGAATTAGCTCACCCTCTCTATCTTCCCAATTCGGGATGATAGGCCACCGGCTCCGGGTCCCAGCTGAGTTCTTCGGCATCATCCGCAACACCCTTACGCCCCAGCAGCCGCGCCGTAAAGCCAATTCCCGAGCCCAATCATCGCTTTAGTAATCTCACTGCGTCCGATGCCAGAATGGGCGACAGGAACACCGCTGTAGCCTTGCCGTCTTTGAATTCCGCCGCCGCCTCCAGTTCAGCGCATGGAGCCACAAATTGTGAAGGCACATCATTCGTCGGCCAGTCACCAAAAACACCGTCGCTGTAATATAGTGTGATTTTGGTGATGGCGAGCTTGCGGGCAGAGCCCAGCCGTTTAAGCCTTTGGAAGTATCCGCCCTCCTCATCACCGGGCAAAACCATCACCTTCTGCTTGCGGATGCACTCCATGAGCTGCACCGGGCTAGCGACTTGATGCCGTTCATGCTGGTCGAGGTCCGGCCAATTCAAGCAAAAGCCCCGAAGCTCTCCACGACTGCCCAACTCAATCCAAAAGCCTTCTGCACTCCCGTCATCTCCTTTACCGAGGAAGGAAATACCACCGAGTTGACGGGAGAGAAACGCGCCACGCCCGCACAGCCGTTTCGAGACAGGCATACCGCTTTCGTCCTCAGAGCAGAAAAACGACGTTAGGTCCTTCAACTTGACCTGCTTGGTTTCCTTGGAGTCCCCGCCGGGGTAGTTCATGGGAAAAAATAGGTCGTAGAGGAGTCCTTCGGGATCGCTAATGTTAATGCTGCCGTCCTTGTGCATCGACATGCGGTAATCCCCAGCCACGATGGTGCCGTCAGCCTGTATTACTAGGGTGGCCCCCACATTGGAGGTTAAAATCCACATCGCCAGCATGCAGGCCAACAACCATTTTCCGGCACGAAAGCATTTACTTTGGGTCATCATAAATATTTTCAGAGTTGAGGATAAACTCACTGCTTGATGTTCACTAGAAAGGGGGTGGAAAAGAGGCCGAGAACGGTGGTTAATTCAACCACAAAAAGAATAGGGAGGGGGCACATGATGGAGCGTTCTTAACAAAGAACCCCGCTTGCCAGAAGAAGTTTCATCCTTTTCTGCCAGTTCTTCCGCAAGACGGCGGGGCCGCATTTCCGGCAGTCGCCGTGTCGTGGATCAACGGGGAAAATCCCAATTTTTCCCCGACGTGAACTGGGGACTCTAAGTCAATCTCTTGGATTGAGTGCGGTGCTTTATTCCAATGAGCGCTCAAGATGAGCCGAAGCCGCGCAGGATGCCGGGTGGCTGGCGCGGCGCGAGGAGGGAGTAGAGCCAAAGCTCTGTGACCGACGAGCAACAAAGCCAGACGCACGGCAGACCAGCGGGTTGGCCTCAGCTTGAAAGCGATTTGGAATTAACGTCATCCCCGGTTTCTGCGCAGTCTTTGGAAGCCGACGAGCATCCCAAATCCAGAAAGAACCATCGCCCATGTGGCGGGCTCGGGTATGGCTATGAGTTCCAGCGCGATGTCGGTGTTGCCGAACCCAGCGTCATAGGCATAGTGAATGGCAAACGTCTCGCCATTGGATGCCGTAATGGAGGACCCCTGCGCAAATACATTGCCTCCGGTTCCCGTGGAACCCGCGCCGCCCCACACAATATCATAGATGGTGCCGATGCCCTGACTCACGTAATTGGAGAGATCCAAGGTCAATTTGGCTCCATGCAGATTCAGGTTGCCCGAAGCGATTTGAAGGTGATCGCAATCGAGTGCGCTTGAGCCCAGGCGACGGCTCAGCGTGCTGGTCGGAATCGATGTCAGCGATTCAACCAACAGCGCCGAATTGCGTGAAGCGTTTGCCCGGGAGTTGCTGCATATTTCAGCCGGCCGTGACGCTACCATTACGGTGCTGTATGCAAACAGCCGCATCCAGAAGATCGCCTCGTTCTGCGGGGCGCCCGGCAGCATCGAACGCTATGATGGCGGAGGTTTTACCGATCTTCGGCCGGTCTTTGACTACGCCAGGAGCATGCACCCGCTACCGGCGGCGGTTGTGTATATCACAGACGGCGTTGGTCCCGCGCCGGAGCAGATGGAGTTTCCCACACTGTGGGTTTTGACCGCCGCAGGAGAAAAACCGGTACCGTGGGGTGTCGAGTTACGAATGGAGACATGAGCATGGAAACATATACCGCAATGACCGCTGAATCGGTCGGAGAAATTTTGAAGGAAGCCGGAGCCGACGTCATGGTCCGTTCAGGACGGAGCGACAGTTACAGTGCCCCGCGGGAATTCTCTTTTGAAGTGAAGGCTATTTTCCCGAACGGCATGGGCATGCACGTGGTTGCCCGGCAGTTTAATTATCGAGATCCGTGGGAAGCGACAGGGCGCGTCAACGACATGGTAGATGTCATGCTGCTGCGTGATGGGTCACTAACGCCGCTTCCGAAAGGGTACCCCTGGTTTCAGGGAATTGATGAAGAGTGCGGACTTGACGAGGAGCGGCTTAAAGAGGTAGTGGAGTGTGTGCGGAAGGTTAATGTAAAGCTGTATCTGTTACAGGAAATGACCGGAGATTTGTGACACTTCGGAACTTGAAACAATAATAACACGGAGGTCACGGAGAACACAGAGCAAAGCTGGAGAATAAATATCCACCTTTAATTGCAATGATAACTGTTATTGCAAAGTTTTTCGGTTCTCCGTGCTCTCCGTATCTCCGTGTTATTAATATTTCTTACAAGATTCCCTTGCCATTCAGGAACGGGCCGTACTTTTTGTCTTCGCCCTGGATGTGCTTGACCAGCCAATCCTTGAGAAAGCTGAGAACTGACATGGTCAGCATGGCGCTGCCGTCCTGGAATTTTTTCTGAAAATCCAGAACCTGGGCAACAAACTTGTCATGCTCGGCCTTGTGCTTCGCAAGGTCGGGATAGGAATGACTTTGCATCAACTTGATTTCGTCGGCAAAATGGGAACCGGTGTAGCTGACCAGCGATTGCAGCACGGTCCCGATCATCGAATTACCTTGGCCGGCCTTCATGGCATCGTGGAGCTGATTAATCAAATCGACCAGTTTCTTGTGCTGGTCATCAAATTTTTTCACTTTTACACTGTAAGTAGGGCTCCAATCGATAAGTGCCATTCATCAATCTCCTTTTTGGTTGTTATTTGTCTTCGTAAATGTAACCAACCCGGACGCCGCCCCAGTGTTTACCCTGGATGATGATTGGAGTGGACATGTCATTCATGATCTCGCCCGTATCCCGCAGGTAGGTCTGCAGCAGGAAGGACTCCTCACTGACCGCAGCGCGAAGACCGGTCCGGTCGTTGAAGATCCGTTTCGTTCTGTTGGTGTTTTTGTCGACATTTACATCACCGGTCAGCGGCTGGGAATAGCGACGGTTATGGGATGGGCAATACCCAGACCGGTCCACACAAATTACGTAGAACATGTTTTTGTCTTTTGCCAGAATATCTTCCTGAATAGGGAGAATCAAGTCATCGAAAAGCCGGTCAAAAGGGGTCGTGTATTTTTGCGGCATGGTATTGGGAATCGGTTTGTAATCTGTGCTGAAGAGTGCAGCATGAGAGAGCCGCCCTTCCGCAATAGCCCGTTCAAGGGCAGCTACTGCCCGGTCGCGCAGTTCAGTTGCATGGCTTTTGATCGTATCATGATAGTTGCCGACCTTGAATTTGCCGACGGTGTTGTAGATCTTTTCGGCTGTCTGGGTAAGCTCGCCAAACGTTGCGATCGACTTTTCCATTTCGCCCTGAATTTCATTTGAGGTGTTGGATACCAGATGAATCTTGCTGGAAATATCGGCAGTTGTGGCGCTCTGTTCTTCTGTGGCGATGGCAATGGAATTGATCATGTCGGCAGATTCAGAGGCGAACATCTGGATGGTCGAAATCTGATCGCTGGCACGGGTGGAATTCATGATGCCATGCTCAACCCGCCCCTTCTCTTCCTCGATGGAAGTCATTGCTTCGCGGATATCTCCCTGGATTGTCTTGATAATTTTGCCAATTTGCTGCGTTGAAGAAGAAGTTTTGCTGGAAAGGTTCTTAACTTCATCGGCGACAACAGCAAACCCCCTGCCTGCCTCACCCGCACGGGCCGCTTCGATGGCGGCATTGAGCGCAAGAAGATTGGTCTGGTCAGCGACATCCTCAATCAGGCCGACGATTTCACCGATCTGATGCGATGACTGCTGCAGCCGGTTCATGACGCCGAGGGTCTTTTCAACACCGGCCTTGATCTGGTCAATGCTCTCAACGGTTTCTCCGACAACACTCTGTCCTTCCCGTGCGGATTCATCCATCTGCCGCGAGTGGGTAGAAGCATTGGCCGTCGTCATGGCAACATCGTTCAGTGTTGCCGACATTTCCTCAGAGGCAACAGCTACCGAAGCTGCCAATTCCTTCTGTTCAAAAATCGAGGCTGCCAGCTGTTCTATGCCGGCCATTGTGCGACATGAGGTGATGGCGACATGGCCCGCCTGTCCGTACAGATCGGTGATAATTTCCCGGAGTTTTGCCACAAGTCCGTTGACTCCGGCGGTTAATACCCCGATTTCATCCGTAGTTGTGACCGGCAGCGTTATAGTCAAATCGCCTTCACCGTGAGACAGCATCTGTATTTTCTCGGATACGCCGATAATCTGCTTGATTATTGTCAGTCTGAAAAACAGATACATGCCGCCAACAATCAGAATGAAACAAGCTGCTCCCAGAGAACTGAGCAGGACGGCAAATTTTACGGAACTCTTGTGCCCCTCATCCATGGAGCTGGTGAGCATGATCGCACCGTTAAATGCATCATTATCGTGACATGACTTGCAGCGCTGGTCGTTTGACAGTGGAATAACGCTGATGAGTGTACGTGCGCCGTTAATTTCACGGTTTATAAATTGCGGCTGGCCGGTTTTAAAAGATTCAAGCACCAGCGGATCGGCCGTCGAACCGCCATTGGTCGGCTTGCCATCTTTGCTGAAAATGGCAATATCTATGACCCTCTTCTTGTCTTTGAGTTGCTTGATGTAGCTGTCGACCAATTTCGACTCGCCCTTCATCATGAACTCTTCAACCGCCTCTCTGATAACCCCGGCATTATTCTTTGAGGCAAGGGTCTGCAAGTGGTTCGAAGAATCAAAAACCAGCCAGAGCGAGGTCACGCCCAGTACGCTGAACCCTAAAAACAATGTGATGCCGATAATAAAGAATACTTTTAATGCCAGATTAAATTTCATGTATTCATCCTTGTTCGACGTTTTCAGATACGAGGAAACTTTCTAGTTTTAAAACATTTGCAAGCTGAGTACAATCAGTAAATACAGATACTCAAAAATATATGCAAAAAGAGGCGAGCCTTTGCTGGCGCGCCTCTTCTCTATTTGTGAACTGTTATTATTTTTCATTTATGCCTGTGCGGCCTGGACCGCAGTGATGGCAACAACATTGACAATATCATCAACCGAACAGCCACGGGAAAGGTCGTTCACCGGCTTTGCCAGGCCCTGGATAATCGGGCCGACAGCTTCCGCTCCCGCGACCCGCTCCACCAGTTTGTATGCGATGTTGCCGGCGTCGAGGTCAGGGAAGATCAGCACATTCGCCTTGCCTGCCACCGTACTGCCGGGGGCTTTTTTGCCGCCAACACTCGGAAGCAGCGCCGCATCAGCCTGTAATTCGCCATCAATCTGCATATCCGGTTTAATCTGCTTGGCAATCTCCAGCGCCTTCAGTACCTTGTCACAATCCGCATGACTGGCGCTTCCCTTGGTGGAAAATGAGAGCAGAGCGACGCGCGCGTCCACATCCAGAAATGCCTTGCAGTTTCCGGCCGTAGCAACGGCAATTTCAGCCAGCGCCTGGGCGTCAGGATTCGGGTTAACGGCACAGTCGGCAAAGAGGATAATGCCATTTTCGCCAAATCCGGCATTCTTGGTAATCATCAGGAAAAAAGATGACACCGTCTTGATACCGGCAGCCGGGCCGACGGTCTGAAAAGCGGCTTTAAGAACATTGCCGGTTGTTCCTGTCGCTCCGGCAACTTCACCACCGGCGTCGCCGTTGCGAACCATCATGCCGGCATAATAAAGATTATCTTCAGCGGTCAGAAGTTTTTTTGCTTCATCGGCGGTCAGTCCCTTACTCTTGCGCAGTTCTACCAAGTCGGCAACATAGGCATCAAGTTTCGGCGATGCCGCCGGGTTCAACAGTTCGACACCGCTCAGGTTGATCCCTTTGGCCGTTGCTTCCGCCTGGATCTTGGCCGGATCGCCGAGAATCACCAGTTTGGCCAGACCTTCAGCAACTATTTTTTCCGCAGCAAACAACATTCGTTCGTCGTAGCTTTCCGGCAGGACCACCGTTTGCAGGTTATTTTTGGCTTTCCCCTTGATCTGATCAACAAGATGCATATGCAACCTCCTCAATAAATATAGAACAGGTTTATATATAATCGAAACCGGCTGCGGTGGTCAATAAAAAAAGCCCGTATTTTGGGCTTTAGCGATACTTTATATATTTATATCAGCAATAAAAAACGGTGTTCAAGTATTCCGTTTCCTGCTGCGTATCCTGTTTGGAATCAACTTGGAGTTAAACGGAAAATGTGGGAGAAAAAGAGAAAAACCCTGCAGACGCGTCTGCAGGGTTTTTCGTGAATGGTGGCTGTGCAGAGATTTGAACTCCGGACCTAGCGAATATGAGTCGCTTGCTCTAGCCAACTGAGCTACACAGCCATTTGAGAACGCCCCTCAGGTTCTTATGCCGAAGGGGCGTTATTTATGTCGGATACCAGCAGCAATACAGGCAGCTGCTCGATTCAGTGGACGGGACTATAGTCCAAGTTGGTCACGTTGTCAAGCTTTTAGGGGCAAGAGATAAGTATACTTTTTTTTGTCCAAAAGGCCAATCTCTTTTATTGTGATGTCATCCGGATGGTTGCAGCATTGTCAATGATTCAAATTATGATGTTTCAGTTTGTTATTGGTCCGGTGGTTTTGAATCAAGTAGCAGTCTTCCCATGGTTTTTTTAACAGAATCCCGATGTATGGTGAAAACTACGCTAAGTATGTAGCTGAGTTCGATATAGTTGATTCCGAGCGCATTCGGGTTTTCAACGCCATTATGCGGCGCACAGTACTGATCAGTCGCCTCGGCAAGATGTACTCGACAGACAAGCGGCCGTACCGGCCAGATAGTGCAGCATTTGTCAACTCGGTCCAAAAAAACGCATGACTGATCTTCCTGACTCTGGTCATTCCAGGTTGTTCGGCCGGTATGGTCTCCGGTATCGTTAAATTCTATATAATCGAGCTGGCGTGCCAGTTTTTCATAATCAATCCCGATCCTGTTTTGCAGGCAATAATCATGAATACCTGCTGCTTCTTCGGATGTGCAATAGACTAATTCATGGCAACAATTACAACACCCCTTGTGACAGTACGGGGGAGGGTAGCCGAACCTTTTATCTCTTTCAATGAGAGTCGCGATTGTGTGCTCGACCATTTCATGCAGGATGCGAATTCTGTCTTTTCCGTCACCCAGAAATTTTTCAGCAATTCGCCTGAATTCTTTCCAGAGTATGTCCGGTGGAATGTCTTCCATTTCGTCAGACAGATTTCCATATAGCAGCATATCACCCTGTTTGATGACGTGCTGCTCCATCCATCTCCGATCTTCGTTGAGGGGAAAGCTTTTCATACTTTATGGAGGGCTTGGCCGGTTGTCGTGATTAGGGGTGTAAGCGGACACATCAGGAATGGTTCGCCGCTTGGTTCGGTTTTTATTTTCATACGATTATGGCTCCTTCTGAAATCGATACCTGACTGAGCATGGTGGTTTGGTGTAGCTGTCCCGCGAATAATGCCGTAAACGGTAAAGAGCTGGATGAATGGATATAATCTGGTACTCTTGTATATAAGCATCAACTATATGACAACGGAGGATAACATGAAAGTTCTGATTGTGTATTACAGCATGTACGGCCATATCTACAAAATGGCGGAAGCAATAGCGGAAGGGGTGCGTCAGGTTCCCGGCTGTGAAGCCGTGATCAAACGGGTTCCTGAAACATTGTCACCGGAAATTCTCGGCATGATGGGGGCGGTTGATGCTCAAAAGAGCATGGCACACATCCCGGTTGTCACTGTTGATGACCTGGTTGCTGCCGATGCCATTATATTTGGCACGCCGACCCGCTTCGGCAATATGTGCGGACAGATGCGCCAGTTTCTTGATGCAACCGGCGGTCTTTGGGTGAAAGGTGCGCTGGTCGGCAAAGTCGGCAGTGTTTTTGCCAGTTCCGCTACCCAGCATGGCGGCCAGGAATCGACCATCCTCAGTTTCCATATTACCCTGCTTCACCAGGGTATGGTTATTGTCGGCTTGCCCTATGCATTTGCCGGTCAAATGGGCGTCACGGAACTTACCGGCGGCTCACCCTATGGCGCGACGACCATTACCGGAGGGCAGGGTGAGCGGATGCCGAGTGACAATGAACTGGCCGGTGCCCGCTTTCAGGGTGCCCATGTTGCCACAATTGCAAAAAAACTTGCCTGAAAGACGCTGTTGAGAATTTTTTATCCGGTATCGCAAATCTACTTGTAACCTGATGTGCAAGGGTGAAGCCCGTTACGGGCATGTCTTTGCCGGTCTGTTCAAACAGTACTTCCGGAAATATTTCGCAATTTCACCGCTATCACCGGCCGCCTGGCATACTATTGAACCGGGCGGCCGGTGACGTCTGGTTGTATGAACCATAGTGCACCGTGCTGAAGACGCAAAAAAGACATATATTTCCGCAAGTCCCAAGCAACGCCTCGCACAAATTTCCCAAACTTTTACCTGACTGCAATATGCATGTAACTTGACAATGCTACTGTACCCTCCAATCAAACATCGGAGGGTATATGAGCGAGAAAACGGCAAAACTTCGGGTCGTCAAAGGTAATGGGGCGGTGATAACGGCCGTTACTGCGGCTGCAGGCTTCATGCGCAACATAAGTATCAAACGTTTTGCTCCCTCATCCCGATATCGTGAATTTGACGTCATCAAACACAATCAAAACTCACCCCGGGCCCGCTGTCAAATCTACCGGGAAAAAGGGGCCGGTAACGTACCGACCATTGTACTGGGTGGTTTTGTACCAGACGCGACTGAAACCGTTGAGTTTCAACGGCAACTTCTGCGCCGGCACGGCTCCATCTACTATGTGAATTACTCCCGCAACGGATTTTGCCTGGAGATGTTTGCCGCGCAACTCACCGACCTGATCGAACATTTGGCCAGAAAAGGTCAAAAACCGCTGATCATGGGTGTCAGTTTCGGCTGTGGCTTGCTCGCCAATTTCATGAAGCAGGCAGATGAGAGTGTGCACGAGCAAGTACGCGGACTCATACTGGTAAGTCCGGTCATTTCGACCGATGATCTGATCAGGCCACCAGAACATAAACGTGACGGTGTACGCATTCTTGAAAGCAATCTCAAAAAAATTGTTTCGGCTGATCCTGCCAATGAGTCGGATATATCAAAGCAGATAGAACGCTCGCGCCGCTGTTTTCAGGCGCTTTTCAATGCCGGTGCGGAAAATCGCACTCTCAGTGTTCGCCATTTGGCAATCCGGAAAAAAATAAATGATGTTATCGAGCACACTACTGCTCGTGGCGGTTTTGAACGGGTTGTGGCGCTGCGGGATTTTATCTTCCCCTGTTTTACCACAACCCTTTTCCTTGGTCCGGTGCTGACGCTGTTGGCCGAGAACGAAGTAGATATTCTTGTCCCCTCGTCACCAACCCTGTCCTTGTTCAAAGACCCTTTGCACTACAATAAAATTTTCCCCACCTGCCAGGTAAAATCGGTAACTTCGGGCAAGAGCGACGATGGAGTTGCTCATGCGTCCCTCATTTTTCATCACGAGGCGTACAACTCACTGATTGATAGGTGGTATGAGAAACTCCTCTACCCGGGCTTGAGGTTGGCAATATAAATGGGAATACTGACTCAGATTCAAAACGCCGGATTCCTGCAGAACCTATTCCATGCCAAGGCCATTCAGCGTGCCGAACGGTTTAAACAACTGGACCCGTTGACTGCCCAGCGGCGGATACTGAGTGAACTGCTTGATGCCTCAGCTGCGACGCAGTTTGGCAAAGAATATAGTTTTGCCCGCGTCAAGGATGCACCGTTCGATGTCGCGTACCGCTACTTCAAAAGCCGGGTCCCAATCCGCTCATATCAGGAACTGGTTTCGGATTATTTTTACCGAAACCAGCCGACCGTTATTGACGGAAAATCAATTCCGGATCTGGATAACATTACCTGGCCAGGGCCCATCCCGATGTTCTGCGAGACGTCCGGAACAACCGCACCAACCAAGTTTATCCCCTTCTCCCGGCAAATGTTTGCCGAGAACCGGCGGGCGGCACTTGATATGATGGCGTGCTATCTTGCTGCCAATCCTGAATCGCAGATTCTGAACGGCAAAATACTATACATGTCCGGCTCAACCAGTCTGACAAAAGTCAGGCCGGGGGTCTGGTCCGGTGATATGAGCGCACTGACGCTCCGCTTTCGACCCTGGTATCTTGAACCGTTTGTGGAGCCGAAACCGGAAATATCGGCGCTCCCGTGGGAAGAAAAACTACAGGCAATGGCCGAACTGCTGCTGCGGGACAACAGCATTCGCGTCATTTCCGGAGTGCCGCCCTGGATTATTCTCCTGCTGAAGCGCTGTAAGGAGATCGGTGGTAAACCGCTTCATAATCTGGTGCCAAATCTTGAGCTGATTATTCATGGTGGCACCAGTATCGCGCCGTACCGAAACGAGTTCGAAGAAATTTTTGACGGTCGTTTGCCGCATTTGCTGGAGTTGCTTCCTTCGTCGGAAGCGTTTATGGCCTTTCAGCAGCACGGTGAAGCACACATGCGTTTGACCCCCTATTACGGAGTCTTTTTCGAATTTGTCCGCTTTGAGGACCTGGATGACCAAGGGAGACCCGGGCCTCATGCAGACGCGGTTCCACTTGAACTGGTTGAAATAGGGCAGCGCTATGCGGTCATCCTCAGTACCTGTTCGGGGTTGTGGCGCTACCATATCGGCGATACCATCCGGTTTATCTCAACAGCTCCCCATTTCATCGAGTTTACCGGTCGGGATCGTTTTCTGGACAAACTGGAGGAAAAAGTCACCCAGGAAGAGGTTGAACGGGCGATTGCCAGCCTCAATCAATGTGGCAACTGGAATGTGCGCGAGTTCATGGTCGGTGCTGATATTGCGGAGCGGAGACATCAATGGGTACTGGCGGTTCAGAATGAGGATGTGAACAGCGATGATGCCTTGCTTATATTGGACACAACCCTGCGCGACCTGAATGCTGACTACGCAACGTTTAGAAGCCAGGGGCGCATCAATGCCCCGGATGTGATGCTGGTGCCGGAAGACGGTATCTACCGCTGGTCGCAGGTGGAACGGGGCAAACTGGGGGGACAGAACAAAATTCCGCATATTGATCCGACGCCTGATTCAACTATGATTGCCAGCCTGCGTGATTTTCACTTCAACTAATACTTCATAATTTACCGAGTAACATGCAAATAATCACTACGCAGCACACTGTACCACAGCGCAAGGGAGCACCACCCACATGTTTGTGTCAACCGGCAAAAACTATCTTCACTCTGCAAAAAAACTCTCTCCAGTCAGGATTGCGCTTCTCTATTCGTGCATAGGCATTATGTGGATTTTTTTTTCGGATTCTGTAACGGCAATGTTTGTCAGCAACGTGCACCAATTAGAGCTAATCGGTATACTGAAAGGAATTTTCTTTGTCATTACAACTGCCGGAATGTTGCTTCTGCTGATCCACCATTATTCCAGGCAGCTTCGCTCTTCGCAGGAAACGTTTCAACAGGCCGAGCAGGAAATAAAGCAATTGGCATATTACGACCGGGAAACCGGACTTCCCAATCACAATCTGTTGCTGGACCGGTTAAACCAGGTGATTGCTTTCAACAGCCGCAAGAACAAGAATACGGCTGTCATTTACATAAGTCTGACCGGTTTCAAAGCGATTGTTGATGCGCGCGGTCATAGTGGCGGGTGCGAAGCGGTATGCAGCGTTGCTGAACGTCTTGTTTCAATACTCCGGGAATATGATACGGTCGCCCGCATCCACCGTGATGAGTTCGTTATCGTTCTGGGAGGAACCGTTCAGGAAGGTGATATTGCCCTGATACTCTGTAAGCTTCAGAACGTATTTTCAGAGCCACTCCGCCTCGGTAATGATGACGCCATAATTCCTGCCTGTTTCGGGGTTGCCTGTTTTCCGGCGGATGGCGTGACGAGCGAACTTCTTTTGCAGAATTCCCATATTGCAATGAACCAGGCGCGCCAGAACGGTACAACAATCCAGTATTATTCTGAAGCGCTCAACCAGAAGGCCGTTGAACGTCTCGACCTGGAGACCGGCCTTATGCGGGCAATCGATGAGCGGGAGTTTCTGCTCTGCTATCAACCCAAGATGGATATCAATTCAAAGAATATCATCGGCATGGAAGCGCTGGTCCGCTGGCAGCGTCCGGGATGCGGTCTTGTCCCGCCGGATAAGTTCATACCAATAGCAGAACAAAATGGTCTGATCATCCGCCTCGGGACATTCGTTTTGATGGAAGCCTGTCGGCAAAACAGGGCATGGCAGGATGCCGGAATGCCGAAACTCAAAGTTGCAGTCAATATCACCGCTCGCCAGCTTCGTGATAACGCATTTGTTGCGCTCGTGGTTCAGATCCTCGCTGAAACCGGATTGGACCCGCACGATCTTGAACTGGAACTGACCGAAAGCGCGTTGATGGATAATGCCGGAGATACGGTCTGCAAGCTACTGCGCCTCAAAGAACTGGGTATTGGAATCTCCGTCGATGATTTTGGCACCGGTTACTCATCGCTTTCGTATCTCAAACATCTGCCGATAGACACTATCAAGGTGGACCGTTCGTTTGTCCGGGATATTGTTCATGATCCTGACGATGCGGCGATTGTAGATGCCATCATCTCGATGGCCCGATCTCTGAAGTTGAACGTTATTGCCGAGGGGGTCGAAACAACTGAACAGCTTGAATTTCTGCGTATCCGCAAATGCCAGCAGGCTCAGGGATACTATTTCGCCCGGCCGCTTGATCCGCAACAGTTTGAGGCTTTTGTCGCCCACGGTATGGAAACCGGTGAAATGTCCGTTTCCGCCCCTGAATTATCGCATGGTAATGCCACGCTTCGAACGATCACCCGTGTAGCCGAACCGGTGCATGCCGACGTTACCGGCAGCCATGATGTCGTGACTGCTGCCGTTGAGCTCATTGGTGACATTTCAGTGCCGGTTCACCCCGCCAACCCCGGCGACAATCTTGCTGCCGTTCTCAAACGTTTTCAGGGAGAACCGGCCCTGCAGGTGCTTCCGGTCGTAAATGACGGTCGCGCAGTCGGCGTAATCAACCGTTCAACATTTCTGGAAGAACATGTAATCGGTATGAATGGCTTCGCCTTTCATATCAATCACTCTAGGAAAATGCGTGATTTGATGGCAGCAATACCATTGGAACTAGATGCTGATATAGGGATCCGCGATGCAGCAAAGGTCATTCAGGCACAGGAGGGTGACATCCGGGTGGACAACATCTGTGTGATCCGGCACGGTCTCTATCACGGAGTGGTGGATGTCAATCGCTTCATCAGTGCCATTACCGATATTAATCTGATGCTGGCCAAAGGCGCTAATCCGCTGACCGGGTTACCGGGCAATGAGAGCATTCAACGGGAAATCAACGACCGGCTCCAGACTGAGGAGGGTTTTGATATTGCCTACATAGACATTGATAACTTCAAGCCATTCAACGATCATTACGGTTTTCAGCGCGGGGATGTGGTTATCAAGGCTATTGGAGATATTATTTCCGGAGTGGTGCGGAAAGATGGCTATGGTTTATCATGTTTTTGCGGCCATATTGGTGGAGATGACTTTATACTCATTACCGGTGCCCATTATGCTGAATACATATCGTCTCAGGTCATAGCGGCGCTTGAAGAACAATTGCCGGAATTTCATGGAGCGCAGGATTTTGCCTCGCGCTGCTATAGTGCCGTAAACCGCAAAGGTGAACAGGAAACCTTCAGCTTGCTGTCCATTTCAATCGGCATCGTCAATACCCGGCTGACTCCGGTTACTTCATATGCCCAACTGGCTTCCGTTTCCACCGAGGTCAAAAAAGCTGCCAAGAAACTGCCAGGATCTTCAATTGTGATTAATCGCAGGACAGGTGAGGAACAATCAATTCAGGAAGATTGTTTAGCGGCATAACCTCTACGCCAGCGTCGGAACAGGTAAGGATACAGTTAATCGCCGGCAACTGAAGTGGAAATATTCTTTCCATGTTTTTTCTTCACTTTTTTTCGATATAGCACGACCCGTTTTTCCGCATTTTCAATCAGGCGGGTATGGCTGCCACGCTCATCCATTTCCGGCTCAACCGGTTTCCCGCGTTGTCATACACGAAGCTCTGCGACATATCCGATCTCCCCGCCACCGCCACGCCGGAAGTCCGGGCCGATATCGCCAAGCAACTCGGACTGGGCGTGGATGGCCGGACCAAACCCCAAATCTTTGTACGGGGCTTCCGTCGTGACAATCTCCGCCTGGTCGTCAGCCATGTCTCCACCCATGGCGAAAAAATGAGACGGATCGAACGGGTGCTCTCCCAATTCCCCACCGGGATCATTTATTGCAGCACCCGAAAACAGGTCGAGCGGGTTGGAGCCATGCTGAGTGATGAACGAATCAAGCACATGATCTACCACGCCGGGCTGACGGATGAGCAACGCCATCGCGCCCAGGCCCGGTTCATGGGTGGTGAAGTCCCCGTAGTGGTCGCAACGAACGCGTTCGGCATGGGGGTGGCCCGCTCGGATCTCCGGTTCGTGATTCACTGGGATGTTCCCGGCAGTATCGAGGCCTATTACCAGGAAGTGGGCCGCGCCGGGCGTGACGGCCAGCTCGCGCACTGCGAACTGCTCTAC
>Ga0118677_10009288_pt1 | contig 15407 bp, 14 predicted proteins | sample AliMusrvi5mmetaG_FD_86154 | JGI IMG/M metagenome (GOLD analysis project Ga0118677, IMG submission 86154)
GAAGAGATCCTTGCGCCCGTAACCGCCCAGGGCGAGTAATGCGACATTCAGCGACGGATGGCCACTGAAGGCCCTCCGCCACATCTCGATCAGGATCCGGTCCACAACTGCGGAGCGGCGGCGAATCGCAGCCGTACCGTCGCCGGTACGTTCACAGGTCTGGCGGACAAGCGCCATCTCCCGCGTATACTGCTCCCGAAGATCGTCAACCGCCAAAGCGACTGGATTCATAGGTGTGTGTGGTTCGTGTTGAGGCCCTGCCGAAGCAAGAAGGAATTGTTAACAGCATAAGTCATAATCGCCCGGATGGGGCGATTTTGATTTGCTGGCCTCGAAATTGAGGCAGGCAGGCGGCTTGATTTTCGCGGATTGTGCACACCCCGGAAAAGCGCATCGTCCTGTCAGGGCGACTGTTTCATGCCCTTCCATGCTGGCTGCCGGCCTCGCCGCCGATCGCCGCCGCGTCTCACAAAGCAGGATTCGTTTTCCCCGCAGGGGAATCCCAACGGCAGATCCTTGCATGAAATCAAGGACCTGCGAGCGGGAAGCGGGCAGCATTGTTTTCAGCACAGGCTTTTTCCAGGGCGTCATTCTGGCCGGGCTCTGCTGGTGACGCGGACAAGGCGCTACGAACCATCGATCGGAGAAATGGGTGCATAGACCTCGCTAAGGAGGAAAGTATGCACGACGTTCTGATTGGCCTGGCGTACATCGGAATGGTCCTCGGTCCAGCAGTTCTGGCGACTGTGCGAACGCTCGAGATGGAAAGGGACGCCTGACGGCCTACTGCCCGGTTACTTCCACGCCCCCAGGAGTTTGCGCACCAGCACCAGTTGGCCCAGGTGGTAGGCGTTGTGGTCCGCGGAGAGCAGCGCCTCCCTGAGAACCGTCTGGCCGTCGCCATGAGGAATTTTGGCGAACAGATCGGTAGCCGGGTCGTCCACCAGGGCACAAAGAGCCTTCATGTCCTTGCGAAAGGCGCTCACGCTCTTGTCCCACGCCTTGTCGTCGGGCGGTTCCGGCTTAACGGGCCAGTAGCCCGCAGGGAACTCGGGCGACTTGTGGTGCGCATCGCGGGAGAACTCCAGAATGTCCCACTGGGCGATGCGCAGATGCTCCAGGATCTCCCAGGGAGAGTGCTCTGCGCCTTTGGGACGGACGCCGCGCAGATTGGCCGACAAGTTCTCAACCGCATGATCGAAATCCGCGTGCGCGTTGCCGCCTTGAAGCAGGTCGATAAGATGTTGGCGGAGAGACTTGTCGTCTGGCATGGCGTTGGCTCTTCTGTTTCTCGTGGGCTAAAGCGCTTTCCTGTCGGTTGGATGAAACAAACAGGCGGCGGGACGCATTAGGTATTAGGGCCGCGCAGTCGAGATTTCGAGGCTTGATTGCGATAGCACTGGGTGCTACACTCCAAAAATGGAAGATCGAGCCAGGCGCTCGGAGCGGGTCTTCAAGACAGCCTGGTTTTCCAAAGCGGCGAGGAAGGCGAGCATCGCGGATGCCGAGCTTTGCGCTGCGATCCGTCAAGTGATGCTCGGTCAGGCGGACGATCTGGGCGGCGGTGTCTTCAAGAAGCGATTGGACAAGAACAGGTCCCGGTCGATCATTCTCGCCAAAGGCGGCCGGCTTTGGGTTTATGAGTATCTTTTCGCAAAGAAGGACCAGGCCAACATTGGAGTCAACGAATTGGCCAAGCTAAGAAAGCTCGCGAAGGCTTACGAGGCGCTTACGGTGCAGCAGGTGGACGAGCTTGTCGACGATGGCTCGTGGATGGAGATTTGCAATGGCCAATAAGCCAAAGTTCAAGAGCGGCCTGTCCGAGGCGATTCACTCCTCGGCTTCTGCGTTGTACAGAGTCGGAGCGATTGACAAAGCGACCATGCGCGAGTTCGACGAGTCGTGCCTCGCGGCCCCCGCGCCCATGGAGCCTAAGCGCATCAAGCGGATTCGCGAGAGCCAGCGTGTGAGCCAGCCAGTTTTTGCCCGTTATCTCAACACCAGCGAATCGACTGTGGAGAAGTGGGAGTCGGGTGCCAAGAAGCCCAGCGGCATGGCGCTCAAGCTCCTGGATATCGTCGAAAAGCATGGGCTGAAGATGCTGGCCTGAGAAGGCATGGAATGCCACGGCGATCCTGAAACTGCCAGCGAAAAAGATGTTGGTCCTTATTAAATATCGTCGGTGCCCCAGGTCCAAGAATCGGGACCTGGGGCACTCAGCTTCTTCATAAGATCAAACGGTCGCGGCCCTACAGCGCGGTCTCCCCGCGCTCGTCGTTGCGGATGCGGATGGCTTCTTCAATGCGGCTTACAAAGATCTTGCCGTCGCCGATGCGGCCGGTGCGGGCGGCGCCGATGATGGCCTGCACGGCCTTCTCTTTCATTTCATCGTTGACCACCAGTTCGATCTTGACCTTGGGAAGAAGGTCAACCGTGTATTCACGGCCGCGATAAAACTCGGTGTGGCCCTTTTGGCGGCCGTGGCCGCGAGCCTCCAGAATCGTCATTCCCTCAATGCCTGCTTCAAGCAGCGCATCCTTGACTGCGTCCAGCTTCGAGGGCTGGAGTACGGCTTCAATTTTTACCATCGCAAAAATGCCTCGTTTGACAGCGTAACAGGCGGAGCGGAGAATTGGGCCGCTCCTGCCAAATCTTTTAACAACAACAGCTCAGGAATTCAGGTCGTAGCCTTCTTCGCCATGCTGCGAGAGATCCAATCCGGCGGATTCGTCTTCAGCGGAAACGCGCAGGCCGACGGTCTTATCGACGATGAAAAGCAGCACCAGTGTACCCACAATGGAGAGCACCCAGGCAATGCCCACGCCGGCCGCCTGGTTGAGCATCTGGCCCCAATGGCCATCGAAAGCGCCCGTGGCCACGTCTTTGCCAAAGGCCGCGTTGATGACCCGCGTGGCGAACAAGCCGGTGAGCAATGCGCCCAGCGTTCCGCCGGCCCCGTGCACGCCAAAGGCGTCGAGAGAGTCGTCGTAGCGCAGGCGGCTTTTTACCGCAAACACCATAAAGGAGCAAAAGATTCCAGCGACCAGTCCGATAAACAGTGCGCTGAAAGGTTGCACATAGCCTGACGCAGGAGTGATGGCCACCAACCCGGCAACCGCGCCGGATATTGCGCCCAGGGCCGTGGGCTTGCCGTTGTGAATCCACTCGGCCACCGTCCAACCCAACCCGGCGGCCGCGGCGGCAAAGTGGGTGTTTACAAATGCGCTGGTGGCCAGGGAACTTGCGCCCAGCGCGCTGCCGGCATTGAAGCCGAACCAGCCTACCCACAACAGGCAGGCGCCGATAAAGCTGAGAACCATGGAGTGCGGAGGCATGTTGGTCTGCGGGTAACCGATGCGCTTGCCCAGATAGATGCACGTCACCAGCGCCGAGACGCCCGAGGTGATATGGACCACCGTGCCTCCCGCGAAATCGAGCGAGGGTATTTGGCCGCCGTTGGCGTTCAACAGGCCGCCCACTCCCCACACCATGTGGGCCATGGGGCTGTACACGAGAATGGACCACAACGAGAGAAACACCGCCATGGCGCTGAACTTCATTCTCTCTGCGAACGCCCCGGTAATCAGCGCCGGGGTAATGATGGCGAACATCAACTGGTAGACCATGTAGGTCTGCTCAGGAATGGTGGGCGCGTAGTCCAGGTTGGGCGTCAGGCCCACGCCGCGCAGAAAGATGTGCTCAAAGCCGCCAATGAACCAGCCGCCGTGTCCGAAGGCCAGCGAATAGCCTACGATGGCCCAGATGATCGTCACCAGGCCCATCATCGCGAAGCTCTGCATCATGGTGCCCAGGATGTTCTTCTTGCGGACCAGGCCGCCGTAGAACAAGGCCAGCCCTGGGCCGGTCATCAGCAAAACCAGCGCCGCCGAAACAAGCATCCACGCGTTGTCGCCGGCAGATTGGGCCTGCTGAACCGCCTGTTGAAGGGCGGCGATCTGGGCCTGGGTCGCCGGCGCCGAGCCTGCGGTTGCCTGGGCCAGGGTCAGTGCCGGGGTTCCAATGAAAAGGGACAAGAACAGCAGCTTCGTTCGACGACACATGGTTTTCCGCTCCGAAAAAGACGCCCACGGCTGACAATGCGGACGGGATACAAAGATGGGTTTCAGTGGCCGGCGACGATTCCACAAACTCGGAGCCCGCTCACTCCTGTCCACTGACCGCTGCATGATGGGCCGGGGCCAATGAATATGAGAACGCGGATTGCACGTTTCATTGATTTTCATAAAGACCGGACGATAACGCAAGCATCTTTACTGTTTCCTGATGGGATTTTCAGAGCTGGCGTGCTACGGCCTGTTCGCAACTGCGATTCGTGCGGAGCGCCGCACGGCCCCGGACTGTGCGAGGGTAGTAAGGACGGAGAAACAGGATGGGAATGAACCGCAACATCCGGCAGATATCATTTTTGATCGTGTTTGTGGCATCGGCTTCTTTGGGTTGCCAGGCAGGCGCGGCGAAGCCCGCAAGCTGCCAGAAGGTAGTGATCGCGGGTGAAGCAGTCGCGGGGCAGGAGTGGAAGGCCGCCTTGGGCGAAGGGTGGGTTTTTCGCGTCGTGCCAATTCTGCCGGGGCAGGCCGGATACAGCGGCTGGGACCTGGTTGTGGACCGGGAGCAGGGAGCAGGATTCCCCGATGCGCTGTTGTTGGCCACGCCGCCGTACAACTCAATCAACGAACGGGAGATTGGGACCACCTTTGGCCTGCGCGCCCAGGACGCGATCGGCTGGAATCCCCGCAGTTTCCATTTTCTAGCCGATGCGGGCGCGCTGCGCGAGAGTCAAAAACTGTTCCAGATATTGGGATCGGCAAAGTTCGGGGTTGAGTCGCCTGTTGTCAGCGAGCCAGTTGGGACGGCCATGCAACGCCAGCTAAAAATCAACCAGAGAGCGGCGGCGGGGCAGTTCCGCATTCTCGACGCTCGCCTGGCGCCCGGGAACTCCGACGCTGCTTCCTATGCTGAAAACTGGGCGCTGGCATCGCAAAGGACGCCGCACTCCATCGAGCCTGCCACCGCGGCAAAGCCCTCTCCGCGAGGCGAACTGCACTGGATGCGGTTTTCAATCACGCTTTGGCTGCCTGCGGAATGGAAGACGCCCAAGGCGCTCAATCCCGCCCGGGCGGCGTGCTCGGAATAAGAAGAGCAGGGGCTGGAGACCCTGGACCTGGGATTGGGGATCGGGAATCGCCGCTCTTCCGGTGGTCGCGAAAGTGCCGGGAAACAGCCGCAGGCGGCTGTTTCCCGATCCTTGTTTTCCGCTTCTCATCAGGCGACAGAGCAATTGTGACCATTTCCAGCGGGCCCTTGGAGAGGTATATTAAAAGTTATGGTGGCCACGGCAGAACGTGATCGATATCTATTTGGTGCGCTTGACAGCAGCGCGCAAAACCGAATCAAACTCCAGGAAGTGGATTACGCATACGAGCAGCCGGAAGGCCTCATCCTTACCTCCCTGGACTTTGCTGTCAACTGGATTCGCAAAAATTCCGTGTGGCCCATGACCTTTGGCCTGGCCTGCTGCGCAATTGAGATGATGTCGACAGGCGCGGCGCGCTACGACATCGCACGGTTCGGCGCCGAGGTTTTCAGGCCCTCCCCGCGGCAATCTGACCTGATGATTGTCGCCGGCCGCGTCTCGCAGAAGATGGCCCCCATCATTCGCCGCCTTTACGATCAGATGCCGGAGCCAAAGTGGGTTATTTCAATGGGCGCCTGCGCCACCTCGGGCGGTGTCTTCAATAACTACGCCCTGGTGCAGGGAGTCAACCAGATCGTTCCCGTGGATGTGTATGTCCCCGGGTGCCCGCCGCGCCCCGAACAGCTGATGTACGCTTTGACTCTTCTTCAGGAAAAGATTCAACGGGAGCCGCGCAGCCTACTCAAAACTTTGAATCTCGGATAGCGGGCTTCGAAAACGCAACCTCGGGGAAGTTACCAAAGTAATTTTTTCGTGCTTTGACAGTTGGGATAAACCACGAGCGCATCCAGCGTAAAAATGTGCTCAAGCAGCATCGCCTTATGGTACGTTCTTAAATGTGCTGTACGGGCGCCTTACGGTTCCTGATACTTATGGGACCGAGTCAGTCCGAGCTGTAGTTCTAGCTCACAACAGCCTTTTGTAGATAATTGCAGATTGATTGCGGAGGAAAAACGCATGTACTCTCGAATTACGAAGTCAATGTTCAGGGTTTTTGCCTTGCTATGCGTAGTTTTTGTGTCCGTTACCTTGGCCGCCCCGGCCCAGGATGCGGCCAAGCCGGCGGCAAAGGCCGCAGTGAGCGATTCCCCGTCGCGCTGGGACATCTTTGCCGGTTATAGCTACTTGTGGCCAAAAGGCACAGTCACAGGTACAGACATCGAGGGAATGTCGTCCACAACCACCTACAAGACCAACCGGGTGGGCTCCACGGAAAGCCTCAGCTATTACTTCAACAAGAATCTCGGCTGGCAGATTGATTCGGGGCAGCATGACCGCTATTACGATTCGGGCGCAAACGGCGTGAGCAATAGCGGTGTTCTCTCCATTCAGACCGGTCCGGTATGGCGCTTCCCCGGCGAGGTCATCTCGCCTTTCATCCATGGGATGGCAGGGTTTGCCCAGGTGCAAGGTCCTGATCACCAAGGCTACAAGTGGGGCCCGACGGTTTCAGCCGGCTTCGGCTTTGACTACAAGACCTCTCTGATGGGTGGTCGCCTGTCGATCCGCCTGCTCCAGGCCGACTATGAATACATTCACTCCAACTTCGGCTTTGGCGGCTGCACAAACGGCACTCCCCTGTTCGTTCACGGCGGCGGGCACGCCATGGCCCGGCCGATGGCCCCCGATTGTGTCTACGAGCCCGGCGGCCGCGCAAATATCGAAGCAATGCGTTTGAGCGCAGGTCTGGTTTTCCGCCTGGGCAGCATCGCGCCCCCAGCGCCGATCACCATTGCCTGCTCGGCCAGCCCGAGTTCGGTATTCCCCGGCGACCCGGTTGCAGTAACCGCGACGGCCGGCGGCCTGGACCCGAAGCTGAACGCAATCTACTCGTGGGGCGGAACCGGCGTGACCGGAACCGGCGCCAACGCATCGGTGGCCACGGCTGCTCTTGCGCCCGGCACCTACACGGTTACCTGCGGAGTTAAAGAAGGCAAGCCCGGCAAGGAAGGCCTGAAGCCCTGGGAAGTTGCCAACGGCACGGCCACCTTTACAGTCAAGGCTTTCGAGCCTCCTACCGCTTCCTGCTCGGCCAACCCCAGCACCATCAAGCCGGGTGAAACCAGCACCGTTACCGCAACGGGCATGAGCCCGCAGAATCGCCCGCTGACCTACAGCTACTCGGCTGCATCGGGCTCCATCAGCGGCACCGGAACTACCGCGGTGTTTTCTTCGACCGGCGCGCCAACCGGCACGGCGGCCATCACCTGCTCGGTCTCCGACGACAAGGGCCAGACCGCGACGGCCAATACCAGCGTTACGATTACCGCTCCTTACGTTGCGCCGATTCCTCACACCCAGGCGCTTTGCTCCATTACGTTCTCCAACGACAAGAAGCGTCCGACGCGCGTTGACAACGAAGCCAAGGCCTGCCTTGACGAAGTTGCCCTCGACCTGCAGAAGCAGTCCGATGCCAAGGCCGTTGTGGTTGGCGATTCGACCGCCGCTGAGAAGGTTCTTCCGAAGCATGCCAAAAAGCATGCCAAGCTTGAGGACTTCGCCGGTGAGCGCGCCGTCAACACCAAGGAATACCTGGTAACCGAGAAGGGCATTGATGCCTCGCGCATCAGCGTCGCGACCGGTACCACAGACGGGCAGAAGGTGGAAGATTACCTGGTGCCCTCTGGAGCAACCTTCTCGTCCGATGTGGCTGGCACCACCCCGGTTGATGAGACCGTGGTGAAGCCGGTGGTCCGCAAGCCGCTGGCTGAAAGACATCCGGCCAAGAAGGCGAAGAAGGCCGCAAAGTAACTGGCGGCATGGCGCCAAACCGGCGCCGCAACGCAACAAAGCAGAGTGCTTTTCGCAATCGAAAAGAGGCTGACCGGTTACCCGGCCAGCCTTTTTCGTTTGCAGAGGTGCTTTATGGAACGAAAGGACTTGGCGAAGCTTCTCTCGAAACCGGCGTGCAGCCTCTCCAATCCAATGGTTACCAATGGTTATCAACTAGTAACAGGACAACGCGAAAGCTGCGCGAATACTGTCTCATTCTGAATCGCTCCCATGCTATCGTTGGAATGCCGTTGGGGTTATTCGCGGCCCGTTCGTTGAGGGCAGCGAAGTGCCTAAGCGCCGAAGCTCTGCGCTGCGACAGTGCCTTTCCCCCTTGTAACCCTGAATCAGCTTTGGAGGAAGATCGAATGTGTGAAAGTGTTTCAAACACTCGGCGCCGGGTTTTTGCCCTGGCATTTGCCCTATCACTGCCAATCGCATTGAACGCGCAAACCGCTCCGGCAATCACGGGAGCACCATCCGATTACGTTTCGTCGAAGTGGGACATTGGCATGGAATACAGCTACCTGATGCCCAAGGGAACGGTTGACACGCTGATTCCGGACGGCCGGGTTCTGAATGTGGGCTACGATAATGTGCCGGTTGGCGGGATCGGGAGCTTCTCGTATTACTTCCTGCGCAATGTTGGCGTCCAGGCTGAAGTTGGAGTGCATGAGTGGGGCTGGCAGAATACGCCCGACATTCCGGAAACCGGCACCGAGGCCAATAATGACGGTTTCTTGACCGTCTCGGGCGGCGTCATAGCCCGTTTTCCCATTGGACGCATCACGCCGTTTGTGCATGCCCTTGCAGGCGGGGTCATGATCGATGGCCCGGTGCACAATCCGTTCACATGGGGTCCAAACCTGACTGCAGGCGGCGGAATGGACATCGGGACCGGGTGGCTCCATCGCCGTCTCGCGATTCGACTGTTCCAGGTTGACTACGAGTATATGCATGCGGATTTCGGCACCGGATTGTGGGGCGGCGTTGCGAACGTGAATGCGCTGCGCTTCAGCACCGGTATCGTGATCCATGGGGGCCATATTGCGCCGCTGGAGTCGTTGACGCTTGCGTGCTCGGCCAGCCCGAATTCCGTTTACCCCGGCGATCCAGTGTCAGTGACCGCGATGGCTACCGGACTGGACCCCAAACAGAGCGTCGTGTATTCCTGGAATGGAATTGGCGTAACGGGCAGCGGCTCTACGGCCTCGGTGGCAACGGCAGCGCTGGCGCCCGGCACCTACAAAGTGAACTGCGCCGTAAAAGAAGGCAAACCGGGCAAAGAAGGCCTGAAGCCCTGGCAGATGGCGGAAAGCTCCGACAGCTTTACGGTCAAAGCCTTCGACCCGCCAACCGCTTCCTGCTCGGCGAACCCTTCCACCATCAGACCCGGCGAATCCAGCAATATCACCGCCATGGGCATGAGCCCGCAAAACCGTCCCTTGCTCTACAGTTACTCGGCGCCGCTCGGCACGGTCACGGGATACGGCGCTACGGCGGTGTACTCATCCAACGGCGCACCCACAGGCACCGCCGGAATCACGTGCATCGTTCAGGACGACAAGGGCCAGACCGCAACCGCGATGGCCATGGTGACCATCACGGCTCCTTACGTGGCCCCGGTTCCGCACGCCCAGACGCTATGCTCCCTCTCCTTCGCAAAAGACGACAAGCGCCCCACGCGCGTGGATAACGAATCCAAGGCCTGCCTCGACGAGATAGCCCTCGATTTGCAAAAGCAGTCCGATGCCCGGGCAGTTGTGGTGGGCAACTCCACCGCGGCAGAGAAGGTTTTGCCAAAGCACGCCGCGAAGAACGCAAAGCTGAAAGACCTGGCCGCGCAGCGCGCCGTCAATGCCAAGGCATACCTGGTCGGCGAGAAGGGCATCGATTCGGCCCGCATCGGCGTTGGCGAGGGCACTGCCGACGCCAAGTCGGTTGAGAATTACCTGGTGCCGTCCGGTGCCAATTTTGCCGCTGACGTGACCGGAACCACTCCTGTCGATCAGGTAACAGTCAAGGCTGAAGAGCGCAAGCCCCTCGGCGCAAAGTCGGTAGCCAGGAAGCACGCACTCAAGAGGCGGGCAGCCAAAAAGGCGAACTGAGACGCATTCAGCGCGTACAGTTGAAAACTGAAGCGGCCGTTCCAGTCCAAGGCTCCCAACCACAAGTTTTCGTCGTTGGGAGCGGTTGATCGGTTGTCCAGAGGGCCTCCCGGCCTTCCGGGCCTTGTTTTCCCGCGTTCAGCCAGTGTTGAGCTGCATTCACCAGCCAGCCCCATTTGGTTTTGAGTATGATTCCCGTTAGTCCATGGAGCCAATTTCCTCATGAATCGCTTCCCGATCTCCCCTTCTTTCATGCGCCGGCCCATTCAGCTCGTGCAAGCCACAGTCATCCTCCTTCTGGTTCTTGCTGCTCAGAGACTCGCGGCGCAGGCTCCCTGGGCCGCGGTGGGCCCGGCCGGCGGCGATGCCCGTTCCTTTGCTGCGGTTCCCGGCCAGCCCAGCCACATCTACATGGGCACCACCAACAGCTGGCTCTATGAGTCCGTTGACAGGGGCGCCACTTGGCATCGGCTCTCAAAGCTTGACCCATCCGACGACCTGATTCTGGACCACATCCTTGTGGATACGGCCAATCCCGCAACTGTTTACGTGGCCGCGTGGACCGTTGACCATCCGGACGGCGGACTTTGGATAAGCCACGATGGGGGCAAAAGCTGGGTGATATCCCAGGGCCTTCGCGGGCAATCTGTGCGGGCTTTTGTCCGGGCCCCTTCCAACTCCCGCATGTTCTTTGCCGGGACCCTCGAAGGGGTGTTTCGTTCAGCGGATGCAGGCGCAACCTGGACGCTGATCAGCCCACAGGGGAGCCGCGAGCTTCATGAAGTTGAATCCCTGGCGGTTGACCCGGTGGATTCGAACATCGTCTACGCCGGAACCTGGCACCTGCCCTGGAAGACGCTCGACGGCGGCAAGACATGGAACAACATCAAGCAGGGCCTCATTGACGACTCCGACGTGTTCTCCATCATCATCGATCCGGTCAACCCGTTGACTGTCTTCCTCAGCGCGTGCAGCGGAATTTACAAGTCCGATACTGCGGCAGAGCTGTTCCACAAGATCCAGGGCATCCCGGCCTCGGCCCGCCGCACGCGCGTGCTCAAGCAGGACCCGTTCAACCGCGACACGGTGTATGCAGGCACCACCGAGGGGCTATACAAGACCGTGGACGGCGGCAAGACCTTCCTGCGCATGACCGGGCCTGACGTGATCGTGAACGACGTATTTGTAGACCCTGCCGACACGCAGCACGTGCTGCTGGCCACCGATCGCAGCGGCGTGCTCTACAGCAGGGACGCGGGCATGAGCTTTGTGGCCGCCAACGAAGGCTTCTCGGGGCGCAAGGTTGAGGCTCTGCTGGTTGACGCGGCCAAGCCTTCGCGGCTCTATGCAGGCGTGGTCAACGACAAAACTTATGGCGGCGTTTTTGTCTCTGAAAACGGAGGCGCCGCCTGGGATCATATCGGCGAGGGCCTTGAAGGGCGCGATGTATTCGCCCTGGCGCAGGCGCCCGATGGCGCCGTTCTGGCCGGAACCAACCACGGCATTTTCATGCTATTCCCCGGAACCGCCATCACCGCCGGCCCCCACTGGTGGCCGCGCAATACGATCCAGAACTTCCTGATCAAGAAGAGCGTCGTGGTTCGCAAAGGCAAAAAGGTTCCGGTCGAAACCAGGATCAAGGACAAGCAGGCCGTCCTTCTGGGCCGGGTGTACGCGCTCGATCTTTCAGGCCCGGCGTGGTTGGCATCCACCAGTTCGGGCCTGCTTACCAGCGTGGACCAAGGCGCCACCTGGCAGGGGCACATCGTCCTGGGCTCCACCGAGTACCTAACCGTTGCCGTGCGTGGGGCAACCATGGTTGCCGCGCGCCGCGACATGCTTGTCGTTTCCACCGATGCCGGGCTCACGTGGTCGGTGTCCGCGCTTCCTCCCGGGATTACGCGCATCGACCGCGCCGCTTTCTCGCCTGACGGCACACTCTGGCTCGGCGGCCGCGAAGGCGTTAACCTGTCGCACGACCTGGGCAAGAACTGGCTTTGGATTGAGCGGCTTCCTTTCCGCGACGTCAACGATCTCTGCTACGACCCCGCGCAGGGCAAGGTGCTGGTCAGTTCCCGCAACAGCGACTTTGTGTATGTCATCGATCCCGTGGCGCTCAACTGGAAATGGACACGGACAGGCTGGAAGGTCTTTCTGATCCGCACCGCGGCGGGCCATATGCTGGCGGCTTCGCTCTATGACGGGGTTCTGGTGGAGCCGCACCCTGTGGCGACAGCAGGAACCAGGGATTAACGGAATAGGCCCGGCAAGCCAATCGCATGAAGAAACCCGCCGGCAAGATGATTCTCCGATAGCTCCCTGCGATTGCAGATTAATTCGTGAAAAGGGAGACAATCATTCCTATGGCCTCCACCGCACCACAAATAAAGCAGCGCCCACGGGGGGGCTACCGCAGCGCACAAAGAGGGCGATTTACCCCTCCCCCTCCCCCATTTTCGCGCTATGCATATGAAAACAATGTAGTTACATCAAAAAAACCATGAAATACCTGAAAAAACAAAGGACTTACGTCCAGGAGCCTGTCGAATATCAGCCATTTTTCACCGGGAATGCACCGGTCTTTGAGCGCCGGCGAAGCGGAGACGGCCAAAGCCGTCATCGCGTCCAGCTATTCATGCGATTGCCCTGATCGGTCCGGCGTTGGGGTGATTTATCTCACCAGGTTTCTGTATCATCTTGGTATGCAGGCTGAAATCCGGACATCTCAGGCACAAACCGCCCAAACGAATCACGCCTTTCAAAGCCACGATCCGCGCCTCGAGCCGATAGCCGCCAAGGTGCTTGCCAGCCAGCGCCTCGACTTCAACGACGGGCTGGTACTCTACGGCTCTTCAGATGTGCTGGCGGTCGGCTGGCTGGCCAACTACGTCCGCGAGCGGATGCACGGCGACATCACCTACTTCAACGTCAACCGGCACATCAATCCCACCAACGTTTGCGTGGCAGCCTGCAAGCTGTGCGCCTTCGGGCGCAAGAAGGGCGACCCGGCCGGCTACACCATGGCGCTTGAAGAGGCCTGGGAGACGGCCGCTTCCGGCTACTCCGAGGCGGTCACGGAATTCCATATCGTTGGGGGATTGCACCCTGACCTGCCGCTCGAGTATTTTCTTGACCTGGTCAAGGGGCTCAAGCAGCGCTTCCCCAAGGTTCACATCAAGGCCTTCACCATGGTGGAGGTAGCCTACCTGGCGCGGCGCGCAAAGATCACCATCGAGCAGACATTGATCAAAATGCGCGAGGCAGGCGTGGACTCCATGCCCGGCGGCGGCGCAGAGATTTTTGCCGCGCGCGTCCGCTCCATCATCTGCGATCACAAGATCGACGGCGAAGAGTGGCTCACCACGGCGCGGTTGGCCCACAAACTCGGCTTCAAGTCCAATGCGACCATGCTTTACGGCCACATTGAGAACGACGAAGACCGCGTGGACCACCTGCTGAAACTGCGTGCGGTGCAGGACGAGACCGGCGGCTTCCAGACATTTATTCCGCTGGCCTTCCACCCGGAAAACACCATGCTCGATCACTTGCCGGTGACCACTGGACTGACCGACATTCGCCAGGTCGCGGTGGGCCGGCTCATGCTCGACAACTTTCCGCACATCAAGGCCTACTGGCAGATGCTGAGCCCCAAGATCGCGCAGATTGCGCTGCGTTTCGGGGCCGACGATCTGGACGGCACGGTGGTGGAAGAGAAGATCTACCACGACGCCGGCGCCACTACGCCGCAGGGCATGACCCGCAAAGAACTTTGCCGCCTGATTACCGAGGCAGGCCGCGTGCCCGTGGAGCGAGATACCCTCTACAAAGCCGTGACACGCACCGAGGAGAGCTTTACGGTTGCGGTGTAGCAAGGAACTTGTGGAATAGAGCGCGATAAAATTCTGTCGCTCTTGGCATTCGTGCTCTGTTTTCGAAAGGGACTTGTGACTGCATACGTGGCACTTCTTCGCGCCGTCAACGTCGGTGGCACCGGCAAGCTGCCGATGACCGAACTCAAGGCCATGTGCGAAAAGGCGGGCTTCAAGTCGGTTCGTACTTATATCGCTAGCGGCAACGTCGTATTTGAGTCGGCAAAGGCCGAAGCACAAGTGAAGGCCGCACTGGAGGCTGCGCTCACCAAGTATGCCGGGAAGCCGGTTGGCGTGATGGTTCGCACCGCCGCTGAGATGGCCGCGGTTCTTGCCGGATGTCCCTTTCAGGAGATGCCGGGAAATCTTACGGCCGCTTTCTTTCTTGATGAGCCTCCGGCTGTCGGCGCCCTGCAGGCCTTGACGAACCAGACGACGGAGCAAGTGCAACTCGGCGTGCGCGAAATCTACGCGTACTTTCCCGATGGGGCAGGGCAATCCAGACTCAAGATTCCGGCAGCCAAAGCTGCTACCGCTCGCAACATGAACACGGTTGCCAAACTGGCTGAGATGGCAGGCGAACTCCGATAGGTTTTTCTGAGTCGCCGCTGGAAGTCCCTCTGCTTTACTCGCACGAACGAACTCTCAATGCTGACGTGCGGCTGGCAGCTTGCTCGGAACTGGTGCTGATCGTTTAGGAGGGCATCGCGAGTACGCCTGCCCGGCAGGGTGGCTGGTGTAAGAGATTTCCTGAACCTTGCTATTGTGAATGCTGGCAGAGACGCCGAGTTGCGGGAACTCCATTTTCTCCAATGGACCATTGGGCGACCTGAAAACGGGTGCAGTGCCACCTTGACCGAGGCAGTCGTCGAAATCATACCGGACCAATTGATAGCCGTTCCCGAAGAGTCGGATGATCGCGCTCGTTTCGACCGGGCTCGCAAGTCCGAGGCCGATTCCTGCCAGCCTTCCTTTGCGAATGTACACATACAGAAAGCCAGGTAAGGGCTCTTGAACTTCGTAGGTCCACAAGGGCACCCCCGTGTCCTCTTCCTTTCCCAAGTAGGTTGGTTTGCCGAGTTCGGCGATAACCTGTTTCGTCGTGCTTTGGCCTACAGTGAGGTTCCGAAAATGAGCCGGTTTCCAAATTTCGGCCGTCTTTTGCTGAGTGGCGGCTGGAAGACAACCGAGGATAAGAAAAACTGCGAGTGAAGCGATATGTTTACTCATGTGCAACCTACTTTCGAATAACCACTCCATTCTTCATTACAAAAACTACATGCTCCACGGCGGTAATATCCTCGATCGGGTTGCCGGGTACGGCGATCACGTCGGCAAGGAAGCCGGGCTTGAGTGCGCCGATTTGACCCTCCCATCCGAGGAGTTTTGCGCCGTTGATGAGGTCCGCTTGCAGCACGGCCAGCGGCTTCATCCCGTAGCGAA
>Ga0118677_10009289_pt1 | contig 15405 bp, 5 predicted proteins | sample AliMusrvi5mmetaG_FD_86154 | JGI IMG/M metagenome (GOLD analysis project Ga0118677, IMG submission 86154)
AACGGCGGAGTCATGGACCTGGGCGGCACGACGCCGGAGTTGACCTCAGTGACGCTCCTGAGCGGCAGCATCGTCGACGGCGGCATTACGGTCGATGGTTCGATCGAACTCTATAGCGGCACCGTCCTCGCTGACCTGAGCGGGCCTGCTTCCCTGGAAAAACTCGGCGCGGGTACGGTTGTCGTGTTCGGCCACAATACCTACGGGGGCGGGACGACCGTTTCCGACGGCACTCTCATCGTTGCACACCAGGACAGCCTGCCAAGCGCGGCAAGCGGCGAGGGGACCGTTGTCATCGAGCCGACGCTCTACTGGTCGGGCAGCGGCGACTGGACCACGGGGCAATGGGAGTTGGCCGACGGAACGCCGAGCCCATGGATTGACGGAAGCAACGCCGTGGTGGCGGCGAATTCGCTGATTGACCTTTCCGGTGTCGTAAATTTCGGTACTCTCACCCTTGGGGACCGCGCCACGATCGACGGCGGTACGCTTGCGCTTCCGACCTGGGGCGGCATCGTCACTGTCCCCTCCGGGACGGCAACCATCCACTCGACGTTGACCGGCGGTATCCTCGCGGAAACTGGCCCCGGCACGCTCGTACTGGACGGTACGCTGGGTTGCGGCGGCATGCTGGCGGTCGAGGGCACGCTCGACCTCCTTTCGCCCCCGGCAACCGCCCCGCTCATTGCCGGCGGTCAAACCGTGGGGCCGGGTGCCGTCTTCAGCAGCAGCGGCCAGTCGCTCTACACCCTCGACCCGGCTCTGTTCAGCCTCGTCCAGAGCCTGTTCGTCGATCAATCCATCGACCGGACGGACATGATCCAAGTCCTCCGCAGCGCCGTGGTCGAGGGGGCGGTCAGCGACACCACCCTCGACGCCTTGGAGACCCTGACTACGCCGCGGAACGAAACCCGCTTGAACATTCCTGACTATGTGCGTGTGCTTTCCAGGGAAGTGGTGGACGGAAATCCGGCCAACGCCAAATATCAAGGTCAACCCTTGGGGAACCTCGCGGACCAGGCCAGCGGCCAGTTGCGGGCCAACGTCCTGAACCATCTTGTGGACAAGTGGTTCTACGGTACGGACCTCCCCGGCGTCCCCGCAGGCGTGAGCTATAGCGCAGTGGCTGGCCCCTTGTTTGGCAACAGCCCCGATCCGGCCCTGCAAGTCCCGGCTTCCTCCGACATGGAACAGGGCAGTCTGGGCGACTGCTATTTCATCGCCGCCCTGGGGGCGTTGGCGGACAGTTCACCGGAGTCCATCGAGAACATGTTCATCGACAACGGCGTCGAGAACGGCGTCCATACATGGACCGTCCGTTTCTACTGGCAAGACGTCTCGGGGGCATACGTTCCGGAGTACGTGACCGTCAATGCCATGTTGCCTGCCGTATCCAATGGTCGTCTCGTCTTCGCCCAAGCGGGTCCGAACGGCAGCTATTGGATGCCCTTGCTGGAGAAGGCATACGCCCAATGGAACGAGACCCGCCACGAGGGCCGCGACGGACTGAACAACTATGCAAGCCTTAACGGCGGCTGGATGGACGTGGTCGACACCCAGGTCCTGGGGCGGAATGTAACGAACTGTCGCCCGACTGCCGACCCGGCGGTCAAGCAAACGCTGATCGAGGCAATACGGGACCAGAAGGCGGTGACGGCGGCGATCTTCGGCAGTTACAGCGACGCTCTGTTTTGCCAGCGCAAACTGGTGTCTGGGCACGCCTACCAAGTCGCCAGCTACGATGCCGATCCAGACAGCCCCACGTTCGACACCTTCCAGTTGAGGAACCCGTGGGGCTGCTACGAGCCGGCGCCGCTGACCTGGCAGGAACTGTGTGCGTATTGCCCCGGGTTGATCATTGCCGATCCATCGTCGTCAGAGACCGGCGGTGCCTGCGCCTTAGGGATGTCCGTCGGCGAGGTCCATGCCGCAGCCATGGCGGCGGTCGTCCATCGGCAGCTTGTGCCGAATGCGGTCTTGTCAGCCATCTCTGGTCGGCACGACTTCCCTGCCGTGGGTGGCAGGCAGGAGCAGCGGACTCGCGCCTGTGACTTTGTCTTTGGGAGCATGACCGGCACGCAGTCGATTCGCTGACGACCACGAGATATCCCCTCGGTGTCGCTGGCTGATGCCATGCTCGCGAAGTGCTTGCGGAAAAATCTGGCGGGGCGGTCACCGCTTTCCCCATTCTATTCTATAATGGGTGTTTTCCCTATTGGTGAGCATCGACTGCAAGCGAGATCGTAAACGGCAAAGCCGCCACAAAATGGAATGGGCGACTACCGTGGATGTGACGGACGATGGCTTGTATGCGTGCGACCGGAAACTGGATCCTTGATTCCCACCCCCATGTGCCGACGCAAGGGACTTACGCTCTTTGAACTCCTGGCGGTGATCACCATCATCGGCATGCTCGTCGGCCTGCTTTTGCCGGCAGTCCAGGTCGCGCGGGAAATGGGACGGCGGACCACTTGCCAGAACAACCTCAGGCAGTACGGCATTGCGTTGCAGGCATATCACGATGACTTCGGGAAGTTCCCCGTAGGCAATGTTCGTAACCAGTGGTGGGGCTTTCAGGCGAAACTCCTGCCCTACTTGGAGGCGCGGGACATCTACAGACTGTGCAACTTCAGTTTTCCGGGCACGTGTTTCGAGGCATGTAGTCCCAGGCAGACCAAGAATAGTCCCTGCACGATGATCTTGCCCCAAGGAAAATGCCCGGACGACCCCCTCGCCGGCAAGATTTATCACGACAATAGACTCGGAAACGGCGATTATGGGTGTGGCAGCTATCTCGGCGTCATGGGCACATCGCCGACCGCCGACAACGGCATCCTGCTCTACGACGCTGCGAACAGCGGCATCAGCATTTCCAAGATTACCGACGGCACTTCGCACACGATCATCATGGGCGAGCGCGGCGCGAGCAATGCGTTTTGGGGCTGGCCTTACTGCGGTGGCGGCGACGGCACGGGTTGCGGCGACAATCTCATGAGCACGCGGCTGAGACTGTCGCCCGGCGTACCCGACGGAAACCACGACCAGCACTTCTGGAGCTATCACCCGAACATGGCGTTGTTCATCCGCGCCGACGGTTCGGCCGGACCAATCTCCTACGATGTCGCTTTCAAGGTCTTCCAGGCCCTCTCGACCCGCGCTGGCGGCGAGATCGTCGACTTGCCGTGATGGCACCCCAGTTCTCTCCAGGAACTTCCTGCTCACGTGTCTACTCTTGGTGCCGTATCGCCGATATCAATTCCAATGGGAGCTTGAGCAATCTGGTATGGAAAAGGACAGCGTCAGCTACCCGATGCCGGAAGCCCGCAAGGGGGCGTGATTTCACCCTTACTGGCCAATGTGTTTCTGCACTATGTGCTGGACCAGGGCGAGCACTTACATTACCCGCTAATTCTTACACCTGCCACCGCTATCACTTGGGTTCCAACTACACCCGCCTCGGTTGTATGAACTCCCTGGCCCACGACAGCCGACCGCGATAGCCCTCAGCACGGAACAAAAACGGAAACCATTACTCCTCGGTAAAACCTAGCCTTTTCACCCACCCACCCCCTGACCCCTGTGTGACCCTGATCCCTGACCCGAGACACTTAATCCTGCATTGCGGTAGCAATCGCCTAAGATGGTCCGAACCGCAACTAGTTACATCCGTAAAGCTGATGTCCAGGCGTTTTAGTTCCTTGATGGTTCCCAGCACCGGAACGCTCTTGTTTGTGATCTTGGTCCAATTCAGGTCAAGCGACTCAAGGCACGATTGGCTGGACAATGACCTCACACCTGCATCGGTTATGCCCGTGGATCCGAGATCCAGCGAATGAAGATTCTTCAGCGCGTTAAGCTGCTCCACGCCGGAATCGGTGACACGGGTTCCCGAAAGTCTCAAATTGCGAAGCGACGTAATTGTGCCAATAACCTTCATGCTTTTGTCGCCGATCTGAGTGTTGCCCAGGTCCAGATCTCGCAACGCCACAGCTCCTCTTAATTGTGCAATTCCTGCGTCTGTGACATTTGTACTCGGTATCGCGATCGATTCCAGCGTAGGAATGCGCGCGATATGTTCGAGTCCCCTGTCGGAAAGATGTGTATAACCGAACGTGAGTCGTCGCAGCCGGGGCATCGAGGCGAGTGGTATTATGCCTTCATCGGTTACGTCCGAGAGCATTGCATTTATTACTTCAATCTTCGGAATGGTGCGGAGCCGATTCAATGTCTCGTTTCCGATACGATCGTCCGCAATTTGAATTACTCTCAGTTCGGAAAGCTTCGTGACACCCCGCATGCCTTGGTCGGTCACCTTCGTGCTTGACAAGCCCAGATAACGAAGCTGAACCATATTTCGCAGACACGTTACGTCGGAAAAAGCCGTCCACCTCAGTTCCAACTCCTCAAGGTTCGACAAGTCTTGAAGGCGATCAAGCCCCACTTTGGGGAGACTACATCCCTCTAAGCTAAGGCACCGTAATTTTTCCAGTCGGCCAAGAGTTTTCAGAACGTCTTGCGAAATTGGAAGTCCTACGAGGCTTAACGAAGCTAACTGCGACAACGACCCAAGCTCTTTAAGTCCGTTCTCCGACAGTTTCGAGTTGGGCTTCAGTTCGATGGACCGAAGTTTCTCTAAGGATCTAAAGTCCCGTATATCTTGATCTTGAAGTGAACCGTTGTCAATTATTGTGAGAATATTGGCGGTTGAGTCAACGGTCGTCACTACTCCAATTCGTTGCAATCGCGCCGCGACTTCGGCAGATCGCGGTTCCTCACCACCGATTACACGAGAGACAAAAGCACTGGCTAGGAGCAGCAAACCTAAGTTTGAGGAACGACAAAGACTTCTCAGTCGCAGCGAATGCGCAAGAAACTGCCTATTCCTGATCATATCGCCTCTCCTCCTTTGGTCGATTGTCCTCGATCGCACCCTTTTCAGTGTCGTACCATCTTCCGGATTCGCCCACCCACTTTTTCGGCGACAAGATTATGATTGATTTTTTGGGCTTCGCCGGATCGACTGGAGGTTCGCTATGCCATCCGCCACCGTGTGCCGTCATGGCAGGGTTGATCGACCCCTCACCGCCCCAAACGCGCCGCTGAGCGATAGTATGGAGTGACTTTAACCGCGAGGTGAACTTGGCGAGGTCGGCTTCCGAGAATCGTTGGTTGTCCCCCGACGTACAGCCGAGGAATACAAGTTCACCGTCAGGTTCAAGCAGGACGGTCAGCGCCTCCAAGAACTTCTTGTCGAGTTCTTTCCATTTAGGCTCTTTCTCGTACTCCTCATAATAAGGGAATGGCAGGGACTCCTCGTCAAATTTCCCAGGGCCACTGGCTGGTTTCGTTATCCAACGGATTCCCGGTCCAGGAGCCCAGGTGCCGTGACCCTGAAGGATGATTACCTTGTATTTCTTTCCTTGCTTTGCTAAAGCTTCAAGGTCCTTCATAGTCCGGCCCAATTTTGACACCAGTTCCACTGGAGGGCTCTCCCCAGCCAAACAAGCCTGACCTTCCCAAGGGCTGGAATACTCCATACCCCTTTCAGCGGCTTCCCTTTTGGCTTGGTTGACGCTATCTTCCGTTTGGATAACTAAGACGTTCTTCCATTCACCTTTCTTTATGGACATGATCTGGATTATTGACACCTTCCGTTCTTCAAGCCCGCTCGGATCCGTCCCGTCCGTCGGCCCATTGCCGCAGTACCGGTAAAGGTTCGCATCCCCCGCCCCGAACCCACTCGGGTCTTCGCTCAGCCACTTTCCGACACTCGGGTCGTACCAGCGGTTGTGGTTGATCGGCGAATTGATGATTGGCGCATCATGCCCCGGCAAACCCAAAAGATGTCGAAAGCGATGTCGGCGGTTCTGTAGTTCTCGGGGCGAGTCTTCAAAAGTCAACATGTTTGCGTCCTTTTCAAGCTTGACAGCCTACGGTCTCATCGAAGGAACCTGATCGCAGGATCCTTTCACGATAGTTCGATACAATCCTCTGCAACTGCTCCAGGGCAAGCGGCCGGATCTGCGGCTCCCAGGGTTGCTCGCTGGTGGGCAACTGAATCTCGGCGGCAGGCGTGGCGAAGAGCGTCTCTCGCCCAAAGTATTCTACAGCGCGGTGCAGCATGGAGGCGATTGCACAAGCGCACTGGACACCTGGTAGCCGGGAGGCCAATCGAGCCGCTTGCGCAAATGCCTCCAAGGCAGGCTCAGTCCACAGGTGGTCCAGCCAGCATTGTCCACGTTCTCGGAGGAATACGGCCAACTCCTCCTGGGGCGTTAGGTTGCGGAGGAATAGGCCCGCGAGAATCTCTTCGTCGCGGATCGGTTTGGGCCAACGAAGAAAATGATCGTCGTCGCGGGGCGTAAAGCCCAGGGTGGTAGCCTCGATATTGAATCGCTCGCCGCCCGGCTCTTCCCAACGTAAGAAGAAATGCTCCCGGGCTTGGACAAGGTACAAGGGATAGCCCAGTCGCCGTCCGATGGCGACGTACAAGACCGGCATGGTGACGCAGGTGCCTCCGTGCCTGTCCAGCAGGCCGTGAATGAAGAGCGTGCGGGGCTCAAGGGCACAGTACGCACCTTCCTGGCATGCCGGGTCGTAACGCACGCCCAAGTCCCGCTGGAGCACCGTGACCAACGCCATCATCCGGAACTTGGCGGGGGAATTGTCGAATTCGGCAGGGGAACGGTGGAACATCGGCAGGCAGCGTTCGGTCTTGGTCGCCACGAGTCGAGACCACGCGTCGAGCTTTTGGAGATAGCCGACGACATCGAGCCTTTCAGCAGTCGGAAGACCGCACGCCAGATTCAGGTTTGTTTCGGCTATGTCTGTCATCGTTGTTTCTCAGTGCGCGATAGCGGTTTCTTTGGAGGAGGATCTGGTGTGCTGGATATGACCCAGGCTTCGGGATTCGCTCGGTGTCGCCGCGAATCCGCTGGCGATGGCATTGAGGGGCGAGGGACCAACACAGCCCCTATTGACTGTTCATCGTCGGTCTTGGGTGAAATAGCATAGTATCGCGGATCGTACCAGTCCCAGCACCACTCAAATACATTGCCGTGCATATCGTAGAGTCCCCAAGCATTGGGCCTCTTCTTACCGACCGGGTGCGTCGTATCCGCCGAATTCTCATCGTACCACGCATAATCACCGAGTTGAGCTTCATCATCGCCGAAGTAGTACCCGTCATCGCGCAAGGCTGACTGCCAGGTGCTGGTCAAGCTCTCCCGGGCAGGCTTCTACCCGCAGGGTTCCGATAAAAGGTTTCAACTCATGTTTTCCTCCCTTTCCAAGCTTCTTGGCACAACCTACGTATCACGATGTTGGTTGCCCGCCACCGCGCAAGACTGGCTTCCAGGCACTGGTCAAGCTCTCCTGGGCGGGCTTTCGCCCGCAGGTCTCGGATAAAAGGTTTTCAACTCACTTCATGTGGGTTATCCTCCTTCTCCAAGCTTCTTGGCACAATCTCCCGGTTCCCGTGCAAAGAGTTTCCACGCATGCGCAGGGCCTCAGACTCCGCAGCGTTCACAGGCGACTTGCGTCTGGCGTCGCTCATGATGTTGCCTTCCCCTTGTCGAGACAAGGCCGGCACGCCGAAAGGATGTTTTCGGAGCTCAATGGCTGGCCTGCGTGTACCCCTGTCAACGCTTCACCCGTCATGTTACCGTGACTGGCGCATGACTCGGGGCTAGAACGGTTCGCTACTCCTTTTCTATGCGGCTCTTTCATCCGCTACTCCTTGCCGGTTTTGACCGGCGCACCCCGACCCCTTTTCTTGCCTCCTTTTCTTGGCCCTCAATGGACGATATTACATTTCGGCAAAGCCTGCAGAAGTTTCTCCACGCCTTTGTCCGTGACCTTTGTGCCGACAAGCCGCAAACTTTCGAGTTGAGTTAGACCCTTGATGTGTTCCAACCCCGCATCAGTCACCTGGATGTCGGCCAGTCCCAGTGTTCGGAGTGTGGTCAATCCTTTGAGGTGCTCCAACCCTGCGTCGGTGGCCTTGGTTTTCCAAAGATCCAGCCATTCGAGTTTAGTCAACCCTTCGAGGTGCTTCAGCCCTGCATCCGTAATCTGTGTGTTGGCGAGATTTAACGTTCGGAGTTGGGTCAACTCTTTGAGATGTACCAGTCCCGTATCGGTTATATGAGTCCACCCCAGTCTCAGCAATTGGAGCTTTCTCAACCCTTCGAGGTTTGCCAGTCCAGCGTTGGTCACCCAGGTTTGGTCCAGGTCCAGCCGCCGGAGTTGCGTCAATCCTTTGAGACGCTCCAACCCAGCATCGCCGACATTAGTGCCGTGCAGTGCTAGGAATTGGAGTTTGTCCAATCCTTTGAGGTGATCCAACCCAGCGTCGGTGACCCGAGTGAAATTTAGATTCAGCGATTGGAGTCGGCTGAACGTTTTGAGGTCATTTAGCCCAGCGTCGGTGACGCCGGTATACGCCAGTTCCAACGATTGGAGTTTGGTTATCGCTTTGAGGTTCACCAGCCCGGCGTCGGTGATCTCAGTCCCAAAAAGGTCGAGCGACTGGAGTTGGGTCATATCTTTGAGGTGAACCAACCCGGCGTCGGTCACCTTTGTATTTGGCAATTCCAGTATTTGGACTCTGGTCAACCCTTTCAGGGCTGCCAGTCCAGTGTCGGTGACCTTCGTGCCTTCCAAGTATACCTGAATAGCAGGCTTGCCAGGGCTGTTTTCATCGACGGTGACCTTCCCGCCAAGTTTTTCGATTTCGGCAATCACCTTCGCTTGGTCCGCCTTCGGTTCCGCCGTCCAACAGAGATTTGCTGCAAGCGACAAGCCCAGCGTTAAGAACAGCACGATACGGTTCATAAAGTTCCCTCCTTCGTTGAACGGGTTGGATGTGCAACACGATACAGCATATCCGAACAAACTATCAACGCGTACGGAGTTCCAAAACAAGAAGCCGCCAGTGGCCCAATGGAAATCGGTGTATTGCCCAGTCGGGGTCGCCGCAGTCGGATTAAACCTGCGAGGCGCGCCGCACCGGCGTCGGGGTGCCTCGTGCCAGCCAAACTCAGTTTGCTTAGTTCGTCCATTGGTTCGATCGTCGCCATCGCGGTTCCAGTTGCTGCGGGTTCAGGCGTAAGCGTGCTATTTGGTTTGAGTATATTTCAACTTAAGTTGAGCACTGCCTAATTCCGCGTTGCCCCCGACAAGCTTAAAGTACTGGATGGCGGTGAATCTGCCACCTGCACCGAACGCGGTATTTGGGGTTTTGTAATAACTCTCGAAATCGCTCGCAATGTTCGTGTATGTTCCTGTGGTCATGATGCAGTAGGTGCCGTTGCTGTCCTTGGTAACGACAAAAGTGCATTGTACGGTCTCCCCCGCTTGTTGGCCGCCACCTCCTTTCCCAGCGAGAACAGTTTTTGGATAGTTAATCCTGACCGTTTTGCCGCCCTTTTCCATCAAGACCGCTTGCTTTACCTGATCGACAAACGCGTCCACCGCTTTCTCCTTCGCCGTGTCGGCCAGCTTGTCAAAATACCCTTGGATTTCTTCCGGCACAACCTGTCCGATATGCTCCTCCTGCAACTTGCCTATGCGACTCAGGAGCACCTTTTTCAACTGTTTGGCGATTTCGTCAACCCCCGTTTCAGCGTTGTACTGATTGTTGGCCCAGGCCATCAGGCTTTGGACGGCACCAACACCGAACTTATATTCGCTGCTCCCCAAAGCCGAGAGTGAATTGAAGATCATCATCTCCCCAAAGTCACCCATCGCCCCAAGCTTGTCTGACTGGTGCGTGAGGTTCATGATATGCATGAAGCGGTCTGCGTCTGTCGGGCGTTGCAACCACTGGCCGTTATTGGTAACGGCCAAATCACGGTAATATGCAAGGTACGCAGTGACAACTTTGTTCGCGTCTTCCTGGGAGATCTGCACCATCTTAGCTGTTGTGGACACTGTGGCGGCCACGCTCGATGGCGAGTGCGGTGTTGGACGCGCAAGCAGAGGATTAGGATGCGAATACTGATATTCGGCACTATTTGGATCCTGCCCGAAGAGCCAATCCGCCAACCCCCTCGGATCCACCCCATTCGTGGGCCCATTGCCGCAGTAGCGGTAAAGGTTCGCGTCGCCGGCCTCGAAGCCACTCGGGTCTTCGCTCAGCCATTTGCCGACCGCAGCATCATACCACCGATTTAGGTTGTTCTGCAAGCCGGTCTTTTCGTCGTGCATCCGGCCGGTGAACTGGAACAACAGATCCACCGCTGCGGCGTGGATCTTCACGTTGCCGAAGGCGTCGTAGGCCAGATGATCGGCCAGTGTCGTCGTCCCACTGCCGTAGGTCGCCACGTCGCGAACCGAATTGATGTGGTCTCCCAGAGTCCAGTCGACTACTCCCGGCGTGCCCAGATTCTCGTCGGCCAAGAGCTGATCGACAGCCACCCCCCACAGGTATCGGTGCGAGAGGTTGGCATTGGTGATGTCGCCGCTGCCCGTCTTGTCGAACTCCAATACCACCTGGTCGCCATCGTAAACGAACCGCTGACGCTGGGTGTTGTCCGTCGCCTCATTGGCGTCTGGATCGAGATCCCGGCCGACCAGCCGGTTCTGGAGGTCATAGTAGTAGCTGACCTTCCAGTCCGCGCTGCCTTCGGCGACGGCGTAGTGCGTCACGCTCGTCAGCCGTCCGCCCGCGTCCCACGCATAAACCGACCCGTCGCTGTCGGTACCGTCGAACACCTTGTTGTCGTTGACGGCGATCCACCGCGCCGTGCGGTTGCCCTGATCGTCGTAAGAATAGGTGTACGTGCCGCTACCAGGGTTAGGGCTGCTCGTCATTCGGTTGTCGTCGCCGGTGGCGTAGCCCGTGTTCGTGCGGTTGCCGTTGCCATCATAGTTATAGTCCTCCGTGGGCATGGTACCGGCGTAGTTGGTGTATTGCGTGTCGGTCAACTGGCCGCGGGCATCGTAAATGTAGTCGGCCACTCCCCAGTCCCCGCTAGCCGCGTCGCGCGACGTCTTCATCTGGCTGATGCGGTCGGCCGCGTCGTAGGTCCATTGGTACTTGGCCAGGTCGATGGGGGTGGCGTCGGTATAGGTGAGGCTCGTCAGCCGGCCCGAGGAATCCCGGCCGTAGGCAGCTTTGGCCACCAGGTTGCTCTCCGTCGAATTCTGGTAGCGGTAGAGATTCGTGAGGCGGTTGCTGTCGTCGTACTCGAACTTCGCCCGCTTGGCTGTCACGCTGTTGCCGGCCTGGCCGATCTGCCGAATCGCGGTCGTCCGCAGCAGGTTGTCGTACTGGAACTCGTTGAGGAAGTCCAGGTGCGCCGTGCCGTCGTCGATATTGGCCGAGAGCGTCGTCCGCAAACTGTCGGTCCGCGCGACCTGGCCGAGCCCATTGACCCCGTAGCCGGTGTCGAACGTCACGCTGGGCATGGCAACCGGCGAACCCGAAGGCGTACTCATCGTTTCCTGGGTCAACCGGTTTTCGAGGTCATACTCGTACGCGTACTTCACCACGCTGTCCTCGACCGACTTGGTACGATCCAAAATGTCGTAATGGGTGTTGACAGTATTGGTCGGGTTGCCGCTGGTCTTCCACTCTTCCAAATAAGGCCGGCCGAGATTGTCGTAACTCGTGATCCGCTGACGCCCGTCGCGGTCGGTGAACGCGGTCGTCTCGCCCACGAGATCGTAATCGTACGTCCGGGTGGAAGCGATCCCGCCAAGCGTGACCGTCTCCGTCTGGAGCATGCCATAGGCATCATAGTCGTATGCCGTCCTATTGGAAGGCGAGGCGGGGTCATCGATCGACTTGAGCCGCCCGGCCAGATCATAGCCATAGTTGGTCGTGTGGCCCGCGGCGTCGGTCTCGCTGGTCTTCTGGCCCGCGGCGTCATAGCCAAAGCGGGTCGTGTGGCCGAGCCCGTCGGTCTGGGTCAGTACGTTGCCGGCGGCGTCGTAGGTGTTGAAGGTTTGCGGAACGGCTTCGATCACCCAAATCCCGTCGGCAATCGCCGTACCGCTGGTGGCCGAAGCAAGCTGGATCTCCAGCGAGCCGGATCCCGCCGAGAGGTGGACTACGCCCAGACTCTGCCACTTGCGATTGTCGTAGGTACCGTCGGCTGAAAGCTTCGTCTGGTCGACCGCAGGGAAGTTGACCTTCCAGACTCCCCCTTCCCAGAAGCTGAACGCGGCGGCGGTGGTGTTCGTCGAATCCGTCTTCCAGGTAGCTAGTATCTGATAGTCGCGGTCACCGGTCAATCCGCTCACGCCCCAGGCGGCGGCCGTTCCGCTGCCGTCGAGCTTGTAGTATGTGGCCTTGTAGCCGCCGGTGGTCACTTCCGTCCAGCCGAAATGCGCGCCGGGATCGTCGACCACCGCCTCAATGGGGTCGCGACCGGCCGCGACCGGGTTCGGCTGTTGGGTACGGACCATCTGCCCCAGCCCGTCGTAGAAGTACTTGGTCACTTGGCTGTTGGCGTCCGTGGTACTCTTCAAATCTCCGAAGGCGTTGTAGGTGGAGGATGTCGTCTTGCCATTGGTGGTCTGCGATGTTTCGTGACCCACCGTGTCCCGTTCGTAAGTCGTCTCGATTCCCTGGGCATCCTTCCCGGTCAGGGCATTGCCGAAGAAGTCCAGGGTGTTCACGAACAGTGCCGTCGTAAATCCGCTCACCTTCGCACTGAGCGTGCGGCCCAGGTTATCGACCGCGTAGGTCGTCGTACGGGCCAGGCTCTCGTTAAACGCTTCGGTAACCGTCGCGAGGAAGCCTGTACTGGAGTTGTATTCGTTGCGGGTGGTCCGGGCACCGTGGTCGTCCGTCCCCGGCACCGGTTCAATGGTATCGCTAGCGCGGTTGAGGGCGTCGTAGGTCTGCTCGACCTTCCGTTCGACCAAGCTCGGCGAGGTTTGGACAACACTGATCGTATAACGCTCGTTGCCGTTTTGATCGTAGTAGTGGTAGGTTGTCGGGTTTCCGCCTTCAAGCGTCGGATCGATCCGCTTCCAGAGCCGGTGGAGGTTGTCGTAGTCGTAGGTCGTCGTCCCGGCCTCGGAACTCGCCACCGACTGGACTTGGCCGTCCAATTCGTAAAGGGTGGTCGTAATGGTCGAGCCGCCGGTCACGGCGGGCCCCGTGACGATCCATGGCCGGTTCATACTGTCGTACTGCGTGGTGGTGGTGGCACTGGTGCCGAGGGCGGAATATCGCGTGACCTCCGTCTGATTGCCGGCCAAGTCGTATTCGCAAGTCGTGTAGGGGGTGTCGTTAGTTTGCCCGCCAGTGACGGCGCCACCCCACTGAAGCACCGTTTTAACTCGCCCCAGTTTGTCGTGGGTGTAGTAGGTATATCGCGTGCCATCGGAGCCGCCGTCCGCCTCCGTATACTCCACGTCACCGGCTGGAGTGAAATAGCAAGTCGTGGTCACTAGCCCGGGAGCAACCATTTCGTCGAGACGGCTGCGGAAATCGTAGTGCTTCGTCGTCACCACGCTGACGCTAGCGGTGCGTTTCTCGGTGATCTTGGTGGTATTGTCGCGGTTGTCGTACTCGTAATCCGTTTCGGGCCGCCCGCCATCAACGCTGGGCAGTTGCAGGCTTTTCAACCGGCCAAAGTCGTCAAACGTATAATCTGTTACCCGGTTGCCCGGTTCCGTGACCGTTTTGACCTTGCTGTCTTTGTAGTACTCGGTGTCGGTCACGAAGGATAGCGGAGCGGTCACCCTGGTCTGCCGACCCAGGGCATCATAATTATAGGTGGTCGGATTGCTGCGGGGGTCCGTGATCGACTTGACGTTGCCCCACGTGTCGTAATGGTAATAGGTTTCCGGGGCTGCATAGACGTTAGCGTCCAGGCCGGAATGGGTTCCGCTGATCCCGTCGAACGGGGCGGGCTGGGTCATCTTCGTGCGATTGTTCCGCGCGTCGTACACGTATTGGGTAGTCCCCCAGGCGTCAACGACGTGATCTAGGTTACCGTTGGCGTCATATAAATTCGTCGTGCTGTTGCCGTCGGCGGTAGTGGTCGCCTTCGGACGGTTCATCAGATCGTACGTATAAGTCGTTTTATGGTCGGACGGGTTCAGGTCCGAGTAAAGCGGATCCTTGACCCAGATGCAATTGCCGACGCCGTCGTACCCATACTGCGTCACCGGCGAGTCGACGGTCGCTAACTGGGTGACGGTGCGGAGCCTGTTGAGGGCGTCGTAGGTGTAGTTCGTCTTCCGCTCGGCATCGTCGCTCAGGCCGTTCTTCGATTCCTTTAGGTTGCGGTTGTCGTCGTAATCGTAGTAAATCGATTCGGACTTGCTGCCGCTGCCGTTCTTAGAGGCGATAACCAAGGGCAGGCCGATGCGGCGGTCCGGGCCGCTTTCACCATAGTAGGTGGTCTCAGTCTTTGCATCTTCCTCCGATGCGATCTCATGGTAGGTTACGAGCTTGACGAGGCCGCCGGGGATTTGAGTAATAGCATTGGGCGAGGGAGGGCTAGTATAGTTGTCGTAATTCGTGGTCCGCGAGGCACCGCCGGTGACGCTATCCGTCTTCGCCGTCACGTTGCCGTTGGTGGAATTGAGTGCATAGGCCTGTGTCCGCCCCACCGGATCGGTATGGTTTTCGAGTTGGTTGAAGTACCCGTAGCCCCACGATTCAATGATGTTCAAACCCGCTGGATCGATTGTAACACTTGTCAAGTTTCCGTTGGTATAGCGGTATTGAGTTTTGGTCTCCGTGGTGGTCAGGGTGATACCGCCGCCGCCAACCGGCTGGTAGTAGTCGTAGCCCAGCGCAGCCGCGCTGTTGGGGTCGATCGAGGCCAGTGCGGCGTCGGGGTCGCGGCGGGAAGGAAGCACGTCCTTCACGGCTCGCTCGGCGTAGCGCTCGTCGCGGGTGTCGATGGTGGTGTAGACCGTGAGTCCGCCCTTGAAGATGGTGGTGTTGCTGTACTTCTGAAGCAGCAGCCGGCGGACGTAGGAGACGAAGTAGCCGCAGTCGTAGATGCCCTGAGCGGGATCCAACGCCGGATGCAGGGTGATCGTCTGTTCCTCGGCCGCATCGGCCATCGCTCGGGTGACGTGCGTGATGGGGTAGTTGGCCACCATGCGGTCGAGCACCCAGTGCTGACGGGTGATCACGCCCGGCATGTTGTGGTACGGATCGAGATTGGACGGCGACTGCGGAAGTCCCGCGAGCATCGCGGCTTGCGCGAGGGTGAGATCCTTCGCGGACTTGCCGAAGTAGACCTTGGCCGCCGCTTCCGCACCGTAGGCGCCCTCACCGAAGTAGACCGTGTTGAGATAGTCCTCGAGGATCTGGTTCTTGGACTGCATCTGCTCGAGCTGATTGGCGAGGTACATCTCGCGGATCTTGCGAGCCGCGGTCAGATCGTTGCGTTCGGACGAAAGGATCGTGTTGCGCACGTACTGCTG
>Ga0118677_10009290_pt1 | contig 15405 bp, 7 predicted proteins | sample AliMusrvi5mmetaG_FD_86154 | JGI IMG/M metagenome (GOLD analysis project Ga0118677, IMG submission 86154)
ACCCCACACCCTCGGCGGCGGCTTCACCGGCCCCCATGTGCCCGACCCACCCACGGCAGGCGACCCATCCGCCCCGGTCCCGGGGCCCGCTGGCGATTTTGTAGGCCCGACGCTCCATCTGGTATTTCCGCCGGGGGCCACGCGCTGGCACTTGCTGCGCCAGATCGATGCTGGCGACCCTGTTCTTTTCAAGCAAGGCAGCGCCGTGGGTCTGCCATTTCTTGACGTGCCCGACGAGCAACCCCCCGCCGGCAGTTGCCGGTATTGCTATTACTTGAAAACGTTTGATGCAGCTAACAAACCCAGCGAACCCACCCTGGTCGATTGCATCTATCAACGCAGCGCCAGCGCCTTGCCGCTCCCGGTGCTCGCCGCCCTGGAAAACGCCAAAACCAGCGACGGCAAACCCGCCATGCGCGTGCTTTGGACCTGCCCGCCCTACTCCGTGGAGCGCTTCGTCGTTCAAATTGAAACCGATGGCGACGTGCCGCTGACTGGACTGCTCAATCTCTCGGACAGTCTGCAAGGTCAAGGGCAGGAAAACTTGAATACTTCGACTGACCTCTGGCACTGGGTGGCATGGTATCAGACGACGCGTGTGCAGGTGATGCCGGCCTATCCGCGCAGCTCGTTCAGCGCGCTAGTACCGGTGAAAACCGGCCAGCATTACCGCGTCGCCGTGCAAGCCGCTGGCCCGGGCCAATGGCGGGATAGAAATATCCCCCTGGGCGAAATGAGCGAAGCCCGGGAATTCACCTGGAGCAATCTCGACAGCACCGGCAACGGCGACCCCACCACCGGCGCACCACGCGACCAAAGCGCCGATGGCGGGGCAGGCGGCACCATCCCTAACAGTACACTGCCGTGGCCCGCCCGACCACTGCCGCCGCTGCTTGCGCCGGACGATCGATTTGAACTCACACTCAAGAAGCAGCGCGATCACAATGCGTTGCTCGACACACGCTTCGGGCCAATGGTGAGGGTGGGTGGCTCGGGCGATTTCCAGATCAGCACCGTTCCCCACACGGTTTATGAAGATGCGATCACTCACGCCATCACCACACGCATCCAGCGGTCGTTTGACCCGAAGCTTATGCTCTATCAAATAAATAATCGCCGGCTGCTGCCCTGCATGTTGTATCGGCGCCAAGCCACCTCTGGCGGTGTGAGGCATGCCTGGATTCAAGTGACGCCACTCATCGAGGACATTGCCTACGAGGCGGCGGCAGTGGCCAATGATAACACAACCATCATTCACGATCCGTGGTTTGTGATCCCGGAACCGCTAACCGGCACGAAATCGCCCGAGTTGTTCCTGGTGGACCGCCATCCGGTGGTTAGGGGTACGACCTACGAATACGCGCTGCTGCTTTTTGATGCCGCCACCAAGGAACCCAGCTCCACCCTGCCGCTAGGCGAAATCACCGTCCAATAACCCATTTTCATCTAACGCCCCATGAAATACTTTGTTGCCACACTCGCCGCGTTGATCTTCTGCTGGCCCATTCGGTGTCCGGCCCCGGAGATAGGAGGTTGCCCGGATTGCGCGCCAGCGGTCTTTGACAACGGCCCGGTGAATGCTGCCGGCCAGCCCCTGCCTGTGGGCGAATTCACCACGGTGGGTGATTTCAATGGCGACGGCACCACCGACATGCTGATCCTCGACAAGGCCACCGGCCTCTATCGGATCGGCACGCTCTCGCCGGTGGACTCCACACTCTATTTCAATCCGCAAGCGCAGGCCACGGGCATTGCCGAGGTCACCGGGATGGCCGTCGGCCGTTTCACCTCCGATACGCTCGACTCATTCGTCATGGCCTCGCCCACACTCAACGGCTTGCAACTCGCGACCCACGACCCGACGACCACCCCGAGCCGCAACGGCAGCGAATGGGTGCCACTTCCTGCTGCCGGGCCGTTTGCCATCACGGCGCTGGATGTGGCAGGCACCGGCAACACTCGCCGCCCCGAACTGGTGCTAGGCACGGAAGCCGGTTCCACCACCCAGTTTCAAAGGCACCTGCTGCGCCGCAATGGCAGCACTAACACCTGGGGCAACCCGCTCACATCCTCATCTGGCAATCACGTACTTCGCCTCAGTGCCTTCGCGGCCTCGGCGAGCAGCAGTGAACTCAATGCCATAGGTGCCATCCTCGAAGACAGCGCCATTGCGCAACGCTTCGAGGTGTGGAGCGCCGACGGCACCTCAGGCCTAACCACCAGCGGCATGCTCAGCGGGCTGCCACTGGGCTCGCGCTTCATTGCCGGCCAATTTGAGGCGGGCTCGGTGGATGTGCTGTTATTTGTCCAAGGGGCTTCTGCCGTGCGCGCCAGCCGCATCAACTCCAACTCACCAGGCCAGTATAGCCCCGGCCCGCTGCAATTGAGCACACTGCCGCAGCCGGTGTTAGCCATGTATCCGGTGCTGCGCGACGGATCGTTGCAGGTACTCGTGCTTCATACTAACAACTCTGCGGAGCTCCTCAGCTATACCCGCGCTGGCGGCTTCACCCTGGTCCAAGCGCTCGGCACGCTCGCCCCGCCGACGGGCACCCTCGGCCTGTCAGGGGCCGCCCTGCTACCAGATGGCAATTTCTCCCTGCTGTGGGGCAATGGCAGCACCGGCGGTTCGTCGCTGGCCATCCAAACCTATAACTTCAACCCCGCCTCAGGCAGGTATGGCCTCGCCGCAACCCAGGCCCTGCCAGATCTCAAACCCATGCGAGCCAACGCCAATTTGTGGGTATTCGACGCCGATGTCTTCGCCCAGCCCACCGCCCGCCTGCTGCGCTCCTATCGCATCAGCGACTGGACCAGCGGCCTGCATCCCTATGCCGATCAGATTGAGCTGACGGCGGAGTCGTTTCTAGCATCTCACCAGGGACTCGACGGCCCCTATTTCGCCTCGATCCAAAACAGCGCCGGTGCTTTTGGGCTCGGCAATCAGGCCAGCGCCACTCGCGGCGGCGCGGCGGTGTCGGTATACATGATGGATCCGCTCATGGGCGACCACAGCGATGATGTGGTGGCCACACCCGATGGCGGCTCCTTCGATCAAGCGGTGCAATTCAAGCTCAGCGCATCCCAGCCCGATACCAACATCTTTTGGCGCAAGAGCAGCTCGGCGGCCTTCACCCCCTTTTCCAGCTTTGCCTGGCTGCTCACCGATACCCGGATCGAGTACTACGGCGTCACCGCCAGTGGCGCATTCACCCCACGCAAAACCGCCACCTTCACCTTCACCAAACCGCCCCACCTTCAGGACAGCGATGGCGACGGCGTGCCGGATTTCGTCGAACTGGCGCATGGCCTTGATCCGCACGGCTCATTCAATCCCAACGGCACCTCCGCCGATTGGGACGGCGATGGCTTCAGTGACCTGAGCGAAATTTTCGCCGGCACCGACCCCGCCGATCCAACAAAGCATCCGGACTTTGACTGGCAACCACCCGCCAACACCGACCGCCTAACCGTTGACGTTAGAGTTTCCGGCCATGATAGCAGTGGCAGTCCCCACGCCGCCGCCCCGGACACCGAAGTGCGGGTGTATAACACCGCCGGCACCTTGCTCGGCAAGGGCACCACCCTCGCCTGGCCCGACAATGTGTCCGTGCCGGTTATCATATCTAACAAGGACAAACTGCTCATCGTGGCCTCGCAAACGCATTTTCCCATCGATACCAGCGCCGTTCCAGCGAATACCGCCAAGCGTCCAGCCGCCCCGGAAGCCGTCACCAGTCCCCATGGCCGGGAAGTCGTAGGCTATGTGATCGTGCCCGAGGCCAGCAGCAGCACCCTGAATTTCACCTACAACACCACACAATCGCTGGCAGCCAACGCCAGCGCATGGACCCTCGCCCGCCGCAATGCCACCGCTGCCACACTCCCGCCCGTGCAACTCACGCTCGATTCCCTGAGCACCTTGAAACTCGCTATCCTGGAACGCGTGCTCGGCATGGTCGGCGGATCCAATGGCTTCTTCTTTAACGGCTCGCTAACCCCATTCCGCAACCAGGAGCAATCGTTTGGCAGTTCCGGACTCAGCGCTGCGAAAATCCGCCAACTGGAGACCGCCGCCTCCGGCTGGTGGCAGCCATCTGATATCCATGCCTATCGCCTCAAGGCATTGGCGGCCAAAGTGGATGATTGGTTAGCCACCCCGTGGAAGGATCTGGCAGATATGCGCAGCGTGGCTGACGAGGTCTATCAAATTAGCGCCACCCGCAACAACTCCCAGCCGGGCGAGTTCGCCCTGCCGCTCGATGCCCTGCGCCCATGGGTTCACTATGGCATGCTCAGCGAGGCGTACCGGAATTTGATCACCAGTGTCAGTTATATGAAGGTGATGATGATCACCGGTTCATTCTACAATCATCAAAATGAACTGCCCCAACGCCCGGTCATGGCCATCAGCGGGCTGCCATCGGCCGCCTCCGAAGCACCCGTCTGTCCCGATTGCACCCGTCTGCGCGGCGGCAACGGAACCCTTTACGAACTGCTCACCTACGACGGCGAACCCTACATCTGGCCCGGCACCTTCGGCGTCACGAACCGCACGCCGCTGACGGTACTGGCTTTCGACGACCTCGCGCCCGACCACTCTGAGGTTGAGGTGATCCGCACGGGGATCAGTGACTTTGCTCTCAGCCAGGCACCCGACCTCGATGGCAATCTGCTGCCTGATGCGTGGGAACAATACTGGTTCGGCACCACGGGCCTCGATCCTCTGGCCAACGCCGACGGTTCCTCCTACTCGCTGTTGCAAGAGTATCTGCAAAGCAGCGACCCGACCCGCAGCAGTGATAGCCCAGCGAGCGCCCCCGTCGATCTCAGAGTCAACGGTCTTCACCTTGATCTTCCCGCAGCCAGCCCCAACGAACTCCACGTCCGCTGGGCCTTCCCCGCAGGCTATAGCAGCGCATTCCGATTCTCCGTCGAATCATCTAGCAACCTACTAGATTTCACCGAGGAACCCCTCGAACCTATCGAGGAATCCCCCGGCAACTTCACCCTCACCCTCCCCAGGCCCGCCAATCACGGATTCTATCGGATCGGAACCCGCCTGTGGTGACAGCCCTTTGCTCCCCCCACCATGCATCATCTCCGCGTGTTCCTTTGCCTCTGCGCCTTGCAGTTTGATCCCGCCTGCGCTCAACTCGTAACGGATCAGCCCGTCATCGAGGTGAAGCCCACGCCCGAAGATGTGGGCATCACCACCCCCTTTGACTTTCATAACAAAGGCACCCGGCCGGTGAGAGTCGTCTCCATTGAGAGCGCGTGCAGTTGTCTCAAGGCCACGCTGGACAAGCCGCTCTATCAGCCGGGTGAAAAGGGCACTGGCAAGGCGACCTTCAAACTTTCCGGACTAACAGGCATGCAGGAAAAGACCTTGCACGTGCACACTGACGATTCCACGCGGCCGGAATGGCTGATCCGCTTTGCCATCGAGATACCGGAACTCATCCGCATCGAGCCCAAGACCCAGCAGTGGGAGCAGGGCGAGGCGGCACTGGCCAAGACCACCCATATAACTCTGCTGGGTGCCACGCCCATGAAGATCATATCCATCACCAGCGTGAGTGATCAGGTGAGCTTTACCTGGCGGGAAATCACTCCCGGCAGAGAGTACGAGATCACCATCAAACCCACCTCCACTGCCGAAATCCTCTTCGGCGCACTCAAAATCGAGACCGATAGCAAAATCCCCAAATACGTGCGTCAACTCGCCTACTTCGCCGTGTGCCGAAAATCCCCTAAACATCCCCCGCACTAGCAAAATATCCAGGGCAGCGGCACCACTAACCTGAGTTTCTTATGATGAGGCTGCAGCCCTTGATTTTGCAGGGATTCGTATCAAAAGGCACTCCAAAGTCGCTCGGGGCTTCATTTTCATTTCGGTTCTATTTCACTTAGCGACCTGCCGCCGCCAGCCAACGCTCAAGATCGCGACGGAGGATGAAATCGACCAGGCGCAAGGTGTCCCCCGGCCCGATTTCAAAGAGCATGCGGTAGTCGCCAGCGACGCGGGCCCGGAGCGTCCCCGGGCGTAGCTTGAGCGCTCGCACGGTTTTCCAAGCTGACGGGTCGCCGCCGGCGAGACGCCCGGCCAGTGCAAGGGCTGCCGCAGACGCCTGCCGCGGCTGCTGTTTGAGCGATTCCCTGAAAGCCGCTCCGTACTCGGGAAGCCGCAGCGGCTGCCGCTCCCATTCGACGCTCGTGCTCGCGGAATCGTCGGCATCGTCGTGGCGCTCCGCAGGCATTTCCGGTTCTTGGTTCGCGGGCTTTTCGCGGGTAGAGCGGCGGAGTTGGTCGCGGGCGGCACGCAGCTCCCGGAGGGCGCGGTTTCGCTCGTCATGCTCGACCTTGAGATTGTCCTTGAGGCGGCGCAGATGGTCCCGGAGTTCGCGGGTCTCGGCAGAGTCCGGCGGTGCCGGGGCTGCGGCGGGAAGGGTGGCTTTATCCTTGGGGATGGTTGCTGGGATCACGATGGCATCCTCCCGCTCCTTGAGGGTTTCCTGCATGGAATCGATCTGGGCCTTGAGCCGCTGGATTTCGGCATCACGCTGAACTACCCGCGAGGACGTCTCCGCACGGATTTTCTCAATATCAATGGCATGACGGGCCTGGTCGAGCGATGCTTGGGCGGTGCCCTCCACAATTTCGTATCCCGGTTCATTGTCATCAAGTCCAAGGATATCGCGGGCGTCTTCAATATCCTCTATCAGCATGTCCTGATTGAGCGCTCCACAGACTGAGAGAACTCCGCGCGCCACCAAAATCCCGAGGGCTGGATCGGTCAGGATAGCCGCATACCCAAGCTCGCCGAAAAGCATTTGGACGGTTGATGGATCATCCCCGGATCGCTCTGCCTCAAAGGCTTCGCGGGCTTTCTCACGCAGCAGTCTCGGGCGTTCTTCGGGGGGTGCCAGCAGAACCTCCATCTCGAACGACACCTCGACGGCTCCGGGTGCCCAATCGAGGATCCACCGCAGCGCCTCGGTTTCCCTGGCGTCGAAGAATTCATAGGCGATGTCGTCAAGTGTACCGTCAGAAACCGCCTCACGACCGATGGTTTCAACTATGGCGATGGCGCGGGAAAATTCGTGGTATAGCGCGAGTCTGGTGGCCACCTGTGCGGCAAATGCTGGGATGAGGAGCTTGGGATTGAGCGCGCAGAGTTCGTAGGGGCGCATTTCGCTGATTCGCCGGGCGGTCAGGATCAATTCCGGATGGGCCGTTGCGTCGGAAATCGTCACACCATCAACCGCATACTGATCACTCGTGCTGAGTTTTCCGTCGCAACACTGTTTAAACTTCTTCCCGCTGCCGCAGGGGCAGGGATCATTGCGTCCGGCCTTGGGAAGTGCGCGTTTCAATGTCCCTCCACTGCCCAAGGTCGCCTCTGTCACCGGGCTGCTGGGAATCGTGACATCCCACGCTGCCTGCGTCACGGATTTACGCGAATGTTCCAATATCCGCCGCGTCTCGTCATCGCCGTGCACGTCGCAGTTGAGGATGTTGGCCACAACCGGGTCGCCAGAGAGTGCAGCAACAGTCTCCAGGATGCTTCTGATTAAAATCTGGTTCGCACGCACCACGTCCCGGCAAACTTTGCGGGTAAGGGCAAGAAATTCCGGCGGCGCGGATACCTCGCGACGTTCGTAGTCGAGCCACCCCACGACCAAGGCGATGGCGTTGCGCTCATTGGCCATGCGGCCTGATCGGGCTGCCACGGCCAGTGATTTCGCCACATCTCCGTCGAGCCGGAACGCCGTGTTCATGAGGATCATCGCGTCCGGGAGCAGGGCAGCGCCAAGTTCAAGCACCTCCGCCGAAATCCGCCTCCCCGCATACAGGGCCGCCATGTAAAGATTGCTGAAACCCTTCGCATCTCGCCCATCGGCCGCCCGACTCAACGCACTCACGAAGGTAAAATCATCCGCAGGCAACCCAGCGCCCAAAGCCCGAAGCGCCGGCCGACAATAAACGGTCGCTGCGGCTTGTTTCAGAAGATCACTGACGGAATCAGCTTGTGACGAGGGTGGATCGGAGGAAGGCATCGGTGCGTTGCAATTCTCCACGAGTTGAAATCCATCCGGCGTATTCCGCAACCCTGGAAATCATTTTCTCATCGGCTGAGTACCGTTGCCCAAATCCTCGCCCAGTGGTTTTGACTTTACCGCTGAGCCTGTCCGAGGCGATGCAGCGGGTTCATTGGCGATTCAGGGTCATCGGCGGTCATAGACACGCCGCTACAACCCGCTCTCTTGATGTCATCAGTGTCATAGATGTTTGTTAGTTTCCGGCATGCCATCATGGTGCTGTTCATTCGTTGGCCAAAATCCGCACCGGTCCCAGCAGGCCGGAACAAAGAAGTTTGCTATCGGTCTTGTACGGGTGGCCCATGATCGTCCGGGTAAGACGCTGGTCCGCAGCTCTGGCCTCATCTCCGATCAACCGGTTGGGCCACAGGTTGGCAACTTCGATTTCCAGCTCGTTCGTTCCTTCCTTTAAGGCAGTGGAAATGTCGATCCGCCACGGAGCGCACCAAACTGCGCCAAGATCCTTGCCGTTCAGCCGGATCCGGGCGATTTCATGAACAACTCCCAAATCGAGATATGTTTTCCTGCCCGGAATCCGGGCCATGTCAAAATTTTTCCGGTAGGTGGCAATGCCGGAATAAAACTTGATCCCCGGCTCCAGCCGCGTCGTCCAATCCTGCAGGGCATCAAAAGTGATCTTCTCCGGCCCGGCCCACTTCGGATCGAACGCAACTTCCCATGCGCCGGTTAGTTCCTGTGCCGTCTTCATCTCCGGGAAATCCGTATTCGCCTTTGTTACGGGTCTTTCGTCCTCCCCCCCGAAGACAACGAAGAAACTCTGGAAGGCGTCAAACTCCAGGGGAATATCCGTCAAACCATCGGCACGCTCAAATTGCATCAGTGGCCGCTGCTCGCCGGTCACGGGATCCCAGAGTTGCGGGCTGCCATGGCCGACCCGGAAACGGCAGCCCGCCTTGATCGGATTTCCCGTTCGGTTTGCCACGAAATAGATATCACGATCCTCGGTGCGCCGGTGGGCGTAACGCACGGGACCCGTCGCGATGAAATCCTCATTCACGCCCATGCCATTCAACAGGGCGGCGGTTAGATCATACGACGGATAGAGCGACGGCGATTTCGACATCTCGCCACCCCAGTGGATGACGCCTTTTCCATAACCGCGCTTCGTCGTTATCCGAGGCACGTCCATGCTCCCCCAGAGTTCCTTGGCGAGCAACTGGACGTCACGGTCGCAGGCGGGATAGCCCGATAGGCTTGGCGACTTGAGGGGCGGCGTACCGACCACCGTGGCCCCGGCATTCACCAGATCCCTAATTTTGGCAAGCAGCCCCGGCGTCATTGTCTCAACCTCCGGCAGGACCAGCAGACGGTATGAGCTTCCGCCCGGGAAAGCGATCCGACCATCCTTGACCCCGGCCCGGTCCATGAGCACCTTCGGCGAGCATCCGTCGAAGCCGTAACCTTTCTTGTCCGGCAGCATGCTTGCGGCATCATCGAGAGCGCTGTCTGGCGCGCGAAACACATGCGGTGCGCCTTCAGGGGTCAGGTAAAGCACGTCGGAAACCGTCACGCCCTGTTGCAGCAGATGAGAGCAGCGCGCCAGGTATTGATGATACCCACCCAGCAGCGGCCAAAAAGTCTGCGTCCGTTCCCAGTTAAGACCATAACTGCCAAAGGTCATCCCGGGGGCACGGTCCAGCCACGGCTGATGGGAGAAAGCCACGATTGCAAACCGGTTGATGCCGACGGCGAAGGCCCAGTCGCCCTGATTCTTCAATGCCGAGGGCTTTTCGGTCCAAGCGGTCCCGGCGGCCGTAAACGCCTCGGCAGCGACAACGGATTTGCCCATGATGTGCCCGATGGAGGCGGCCTCGATGCAGCTCCAAGCCGAGTTGAACGTGTTCAGCCAGAACTCGCCCTGAGGGATATCCGCGTATGAACCAAGATCCAGGTCGTTGGCCGGAGTCATGTCATAGGGCTCAATGGTCAGTTTCAGACCGCGTGCATGACATAACGTTTTCATGTGAGCCATGTGGTTCTCTAACAACATCTCCTGACACGTCATGCGCACATCCCAAAGAAAGCGTTCGGTCATTTCCCGGCTGCCCACCACGCGCCCGGAATAGGCGGGAAAGTAAGGCCAGGGATCGTAACTCCGCCGCTTTGTGAACTCCTCGCGGAATCCGGGTGTCCAGTTCTGGGCACCCATCTCCCAGCTATCGGCATCCAGACCGGTAAAACCCGTCGTGTGATCCAGCGACCGCGGACCAATGCGCTTGAGAAGAGGATCGAAGTAAGCCTCGAAATGGGCTTCCAAAGCCCCCTTGTCAAACTTGTTGCTCTCGAATCCAAGCCCGGCCGCAGGAGCAGGACGGGTGTTGGCTCCGGTTGATCGCCGCCCCATGCGCAGAATGGTCCACTCGCCCGGCGGAATCTCCCATTGCAGGCGACCGTCCGCTTGCAGGCGACCGGTCAGATCAATGATCTTCGATGGATCGATCCCCTGCACTCTATCGGTTTCCGGAAAACTGGCCGGCGACGGGAAGTGTGCCCTGACGCCCGGCATCGAGGTGTAGGGATTGCGAACAAACAGTGCCTTCTCGTCGATATTCTCCACCACAGGATCGCTCTTTGGAAAGGCATACACCGCGACATCCTCATAGAAAGCATTGAGTGTTTCGCGCATCTCCGGCGTTTGGTTAGAGTGATACCCCGAAACCCGCGGCTGAGGGATTGGCAGGACCTCATTGAACGTTGCCGGCCCCTTGGCATTCACGCTGACTGGCAGCAGGTGCTGCATCGACCCGTTCGCCTTGACCCATGGTCCGCCGGTGCCGGTCCAGCCAGGTCCGGTAATCGTGGTGAACTCCAGCCCAAGCCGCTCGCATTCAAGGACCGCGTGCTTGAAGTTGGCCTGCCATGTTTCACTCATGAAGGGCACCGTCCCGCGGGGGACTCCCACATCCACATCCATGTGGATCATCCCCCCGATGCCGGCCGCCTTCATGGACTCCAGATCGGCCGTGATCCCCTCTTTCGTAAAATGGCCGTCCATGTTGATCCAGTAAACCCAAGGCTTGGCCGGATGCGGCGGACTGCGAAACTCGTCTTCCAGCGCAGCGGCGCGAGCCCACGGTGAGGCAAACAGCATTGCGGCGATGATTGCCAGATACTGGAGCACCCTGTTTTTCATAGGCATCAGTTCAATCCTTTCGTTGGTTTCTATTTTTTTTCTGAAAAGAACCATGTCATGGGTGTTAGCGCTGCCATTCCATCCGATCGCGGCCCGCTTGTCGATCGGAATATTTCCTGACTCAATAATTCATGTTAGACTGGGTCCAACGTGCCGTGGTCATGATGCGGTTAAACAGCGGATTGGAGCACCCGAAGTGACCGGCATCGGGCAGGGCGGAGCGAAGGTTGACAATCACTAGGGTATCGGCGTCCAGCGGTTTGGTGAGTCCGCTGAGTTCCACATAACGGAAACCGTGATAGGTGAAATATCTCCTGTCTTCCTCACACCTCATTTTTCGCGAGCCAACGGAACGAGATGATTTCAAAACGACGGCCGAAAGTTTTGTTAGCATCATGCAGTGGCGGGGTGCGAATATCAGCGGCTTCCGAGCTATCGACGAATTCGCGAGTGCGGCACACCACCGCCTCACACACGGCGTGGGCGAGTACCTTGCCGGTGGCGTCTCGGGCATCGCCGTAGCCGCGGATGGTGAAGGTATCATCACGCACCGAGAGGATCGGGGCGAGCGGGCGCAGGATGTCCGCCTGGCGGGTCCAACCGGGCAGGCCGTAGGCACTGTAGCCGACGGCGGCGGCCGGAAACTTGTATTCGGCGGTGGCAGGTTGCGGGGGGGCTGATGTGGACTTGGTAGAGAGCGCCTGCATAGGGGCGTATGGGTTGGTTGCAGCCTGCTTGCTCACCTCGTTGAGGGCGGCTTGCAGGGTGCCGGCCAACGCCAGATCCCCGGATGATAACTGCCGGTTGACAAACTCAGCCAACGACAAAAACGGCCCGCGCATCCTGATCTGCCTAACCACCTCCTTGGCCATCGCATCAAGGAAATACGAATCCAGCGTCCTGTAGCCGGCAAAATCGGTGGCCTCGGGAAAAGCGCCCGACGAGCCCGCCTGCCCGGCACGACTGTCCCCGGCAATACTGAAGCGGCTGCACGCATAGTCCTGCTCGCTCGAAAGCGCGGCATTCCATGAATTGCCGGTCTCAATGATATATGGGACGCGCAGATGGCGGGCATGCCCTAACAAGGATCGCCATGCGCTCACCGAGGTGGAATTGACGTTGAACATCCCCTCAACCTCAAAGCGCGACGCGATGGATTTCCAGGAATCCGTCTTGGCCACATGATCGTTGTACAGCCCGCTTGCCTTGGTGGCGCTAACCAATGCAAGCGCCCGGTCCTCCCGCAACGGTTGATAGGCGCGGTTGCCCAGTGGCGTCTTTCCAGTTAGAAAATCCGTGTAAGTCGCCTGCAACGATCGCCCGGAACTGCCGAAACTGGTGGGGTCCGGCGTGATCGACGAGACGAACCAATCGTCAAACAACAGGTGGTTGGCGCAGAACGAATCGTCGTACTGGAGGTTGACCGCCAGTCCAGCGTCGGCCGTGTTGACCACCGAGTTGGCGGGCAGCAGCGGGCTGGCGTCCGAGTTGCCTATCAGATTGAAGGCAAACGGTGGGACCGGGTTTTCATAGCGCAAGTCCCAGTTGACCAGTTCTCCTAACGATACTAACGGCCGCGACGGCAACTCGTCGATCACGCAGCGCGAGAGACCGTCGGCCTTGTTGAAACCAGTGACGATATAGCCGCGGCCAGTCTTATCGCTGGCATTTGGCAGCAGGCTGTCGCCACCGGCCGGGTGCTTGACGAAGCTATAGTCAAAGGGTGAATTGACCGGGTTGCCGGTGCCGCCGTAGTGGCGCTGGATGGTGGCCTCCTCCTGGTCCTTGAGGCCCATGGCAGTGTAATCGACCAGCGGGCTGGATTGCACAAACCCCTTGGCGGCCAGATGGGTGCGACTGGCCATCCGCGCCCCGAAAATGGTTGATAGAAACGGCACCGGGTTGCTCAGGCACTGGCTGAGCGTGCCCTCGGCCATTTGCAGCAGCGGCTTATAGATGGCGTTGGCGACGTCCGGCGTGTACACCATCCGATAGGCCAGATCCCAGCTGCCGCCGACCGTCATGTCCAGATAGATGCCGACCCCTTGGGCGACACTGGTGTATGCGTAGTCGGTGTAAGTTGTGTCGAATTTGGCGTCGGCCTTGATGCTTGAGCCGCTAGGCAGGGTGAGAGGGTTGCCGGCATTGTCTTTGACCTGAAAGTAATGGCCGCCGCCGTTGCGGTAACCGACGGAGAGAGGAATGGACGCACCGGCGTCCACCGGAACCGAGCTGGTGGGGCTGAAGAGACGGGTTTCGCCCGGCTTGAGGGTGAAGGAATCGTTGATTTGAAAACTCAGCGTGCCGGAACCTGAAAGCGACGGTGTATTGTTCGTACAACCGGCCATCAGGGCGTTGTAGTTGCTGTTAACGACGCCGTTGATCGTGTAGCGGAGCGCGGCGGGCAGCGGTTTGGGAATACCGAAGGACAAAGCTGGCGAGGTGATCTCCATGTTGTATGGGTTCCACACGGTGATCACCGGCGTCAATAACAACCGCGGCTCAAGCTTCGTCGGATCGGACGCCACCACCCCAGCACTGTGAGAAAATACCCACTGCATCCGCGCTATAACCGGCAAAATCCGAACCCGGTGCAGGAACGTGAAGCTGTCTCCAGTGATGGATACCGCCTGAATCGGTATCTTCATGTAACCGCTGGAATTGGCCGTGATGCGCTTGTATGCCGTGGCAAAATCCACCAGATTTTCCCAGCTGGTGACTGCGCCGTGTTGATAGATCGGGATCGTGTTGCCACCGCGGTAGCCGGCCCACGGATAGAACATCGAGGCGGCAGGCACCGCGTTGCCCGGTGCGGGCCGCGTGTATTGGGCATCGGCGGTGGGTGTGAGCCGGAACAAGGGCAGGCCCGACGTTGGCTGGGCGTCCCACTTTTCGATTAGAAGCGAGAGATCTTTCCGCCACGAACCGGTGGCCGTGTTAGTCAGCAGCCCTACCGATACCGCCGAGAGGTCATGGAAAAACTCGCGCGAGGTTGGCAGCGCTGCCTTCGTGGCAATGAGGTCGGCTTGCGGCAGGGTGATCGCCTTGGCGGCCGGCGCGGCATCCTTCAACAACGACTCCAAGCGGAAGGGCATGGGGTCGGCCACTGCATGGGACTTGGCCTGAACTGCCCAACGCGCCGCCGAAGCCGGGCTATCCGGCTTGTAGGGATTGGGCAAGCGGGCTTTCTGGTTCTCACCACCGATCCACCACGCGGAGCTGCCCATTTGGCGCTTGTTAGCCACAGGGGTCGGTGATAGGTGGATCTCCAGCTTCTCGCGGCCGTTGCCACTGCCCACCGTGCCGTTGCCTACCAAGGCCACCTTGCCCACCGTCGCGGTGGTATCCGGCAGGGTGGCCGGGTCCTGTATGTTAGCCGACGTCAGCCATGCCACAAAGCGTTTTTTCTTTTCCGCCGGGTAGTTGCTGCCGGGCGCCCGCGGCCGACCGGCAAACACGCTGCTGGTCTCGTGGTCGCTGCCCTGCCAACTTTTCCAGACCCCCAGCACCAGCGGGCTATTCTCTGATAACATGTCTGCCCGAGCCGTCACCCGCATATCCAGCCCGGCCTGCTTTTGCAACTCACCCAGCGCCAAAATCATTGACATCCGGGCGTTGGCACGCGCCACCGCCATCGCCTCGCCCTGCGACGCCTCACGCAAGGAAACACCCGAAAGCGTTAGCAGCCCGACGACTAACAAAGTCAGCAATACCATCAGCGCAAGAGTGATGATCAAGGCAAAGCCTGGTCGTGCGCGGCGTTCCATGCTTGGGCAAATGTAAATACAAACGCTCATGCACCGAATGGAGCAGACCTTCATAAGTTCGTCAACTCCAACATGAGAACCGGCAAAAAAGATACTGGATTTCCCGTCACTGCGGTGGCAAGCGAAGCGCGACTCTTCAGGGCCAACCGCCCGACAATATGCCAGCCCAGGGCATCGCCCAGGGTCGCGATCCAACCGATGTTATCGTGTCTCAGAACTCAGCATTCGACCTCGCTTTCGACAACGGAGCGAGCAAGTCGAATTCCCTAAGTGTCGGCCGCGGGTGGCCCAGCAACAGCTCAAACAAATGTTACCATGCGAGCAGCAACCGCCGGGTGGGCGGATAGAGTTGGAGAGTAACTTGGCTTGCATGCGCGGGGCT
>Ga0118677_10009291_pt1 | contig 15405 bp, 7 predicted proteins | sample AliMusrvi5mmetaG_FD_86154 | JGI IMG/M metagenome (GOLD analysis project Ga0118677, IMG submission 86154)
CCGGCGCTCTTTCCGCCGCCTTTAACTACTATTATTCGGAAACCACCAACGACCCCAGCAAGTGGACCAGCAACGGCGACTTCACCACCTCGACCGGCGGCTCGAAGATTTCGAACATCGCCGCGCCCGACGGCAACTCCTACGAGATCAAAACCACGCTGAGTATCAAGGCCTCCGGTGGCACCTTTGTCACTTACCTGCGGGCCACCTCCGACGCGCTCAACTCTCCCACCACGGCCAACGGCAGCTACTACGCCATCGAACTCCAGGACGTCACCGTCAGCGGCGGCGCCTGCTCGGCTACGCTTGCCATCTACAAAACCATCGCGGGTTCGGTCCAAAGCCTGGCATCCATGCCGTTTCCGTGCAAAGACGGCATGGTGTTCCGCATCACCCGCAACGGCAGCTGGTTCTTTATGTGGAGCGACCTGGGCCTGATCTACTACGTTGTTGACAACGACATCGCCAGCGGCCAGCCTGGCTTCGGGGCGCGCAACCTCAACACTGGGGCCGGCAACGGCTTCGCCAAAGTTGAGCTCGGGCCATATGACCAGAGCCCGCTCACGCCGGTGAACACGGCATCCATCGCGACCTCCGCGGCGGGTTATGAAGTAGACCTCCAGTGGCAGAGCGCGCTCAGCCAGGTGGGGATCTGCGGCTACCAGACCTATCGCGACGGCGTGTTCATGGGCGGCACCACAGTTGGCCCAACGCTGGTGGACCACACTGTCTCGCCGAATACGGCGTATCAGTACATCATCTCTGCGGTCGCCTGCCAGGGCGGCCAACTCGGCTCCGCGCCGTTCACCGTGCACACGCCCTCGCCTGCAGCTATAGATCCGAGGCGGACCGGCGTCCGCACTACCGGGACCTATTGGGGCGGCAATGGCGAACAGATCGATCTGCTGAGCGGCAACCTGAACTTCACGCTGCCGCTGATCCGCGCCCAGGGCCGGGGAGGTTGGGGCGTGACCTTCGCGCTCAACTACAACTCTGCGAACTTCCGCAAGGACACCGCCGCCACCTGGAAGTTGGGGCGCGACTCCGGCTATGGGTTCGGCTGGAAGTTCCTGGCCGGGAGCCTGACCCCATACTATTCCGACTGGCTGCAGGTGCATCATTATCAGTTCACCGATTCCACCGGCGCCGAGTACCGGCTGGATCAGCAGGCGAATGGAATCTGGTACTCGCGGGAGTCCGTGTATGTGCGGTATGATCCGGTGAAGAAGCAGCTGTACTTCCCGGACGGCAGTTTCTGGGAGTTCGGCGCGGAGGCAGCGGGACTGGAGGAGGACAGCGGTACGAGGTACCCCACCAAAATGCAGGATACCAATGGCAACTTCATCGCCATTTCGTACCAGACCGGCGCGTATGCGCTGGACCCGCAATCGAGCTCGCGCATCACGTTCATAGAAGATTCGCGGGCCGTGAACTGCACGGCGAATACGTTGTGCACTTTCTACCTCACCTATACCAATGAAACTACTCCGCACCTGTCGAGCCTCACGAGCATCTCTGCAATCGGGGCGATCGGCTACGACTTCTCTTACACCAGCAACCTCGCCCTAAACTCGCCGTTTTCTGGCGACCTGTCTACGTTTGGAAACACCTACCGGCTGGACGCCATCACCAAGAATGACGGTGGCCGCTACCAACTGACATACAACGGCAACAATTCCGGAGAGTTGACGAAAGTCACTTTCCCATATGGCGGATCGCTGGCTTGGCAGTTCCGTGACTTCACGTTTTCCGACAGCCGCGTCATCCGCGACATGCAGATCCGCACGCTGAACGATGGCATCAACGGGAATCAGCAATACTATTTCTATCACGACGATACGCGCGACTATAACACCAGTAACCACTCCGACACCTATATTTCCGACGCGTCGGGCACTTCGATTAAGCACTGGACGTTCGACAACACCACTGGCCTGCAAGGCAATCTGTACGAACATAGCTTGCCCAGTTGGGGTTACATGCGGACCACGGATATCTACTGGGCCACGGACTCCGACGGCAACCGCTACATCGGCCAGTCCTTCGTAAATATTGATCCGGGCCAGGCGACGCAGCAAACAGCACGCACGGACCAGGTTCGCGACAACTTCGGTAACCTCATCCAGATGAAGGTTTACGGCTACAACAATATCTCCACGCCAGTCCGCACCTATAACAATACTTACTACAACCTCGGCAATTACATCAACAACCGGCTTGCCACCAGCACCGTTACTCCGGCGGGCGGCAGCGCCATCACGCTTGCCACCAATTACTACGATCAACCGAACAATAACGGCACGAACGGATCTTGCGGGCTCTGGAGTTATAACTTCTACGCAGGGACGCCAAACACCGCACGCGAGTTTGACCCCACATACAATGGCAACACCGCACGCGGCAACCTCACGTTCGCCAGCACTCCGGGTTCGGTCCGCTGCATGGCCTACGACAACGCCGGACTGGTGCTACAAACCAAAGACGCCTCCGGCCACGTGGTTACTACGACTCCGGATTCCTCACACAACTACTCTGTCCCTTCTGCCATCACGACAGGCAACCTGACCAGCACGATGCAGTGGAATGGCGCCTTCGACCCCACCAGCGCCACCAGTCCCAATGGCGCAACCAGCGGCATGAACTATGACGCCTTTGGCCGTCCGTCATTCACTACCTCTCCCTACGGAGTGACCACGGGCATCGCCTATTCTTACTCGCCGCCCACAAAGACAGTCACCACCAAGAACCGCTTCGCCAAGTCGACGTTCGATGGCTTTGGGCGCGAAGTGAAGGCCGAAACTGGTTACACCACGGCAGCCAGCGGCTCAACTCCTGCCTCTACCACAACCCTCTCCGTCACTGAAACCCAATACGCACCTTGCGGATGCACGCCCATGGGCAAGATGAAGCAGGTGTCGGTCCCGCATGCGCCCGGCGCTGCCACGTACTGGACTGTCTACAATTACGACGCCATTGGCCGAACCGTCAGCGTCGTCCAGCCGAACAACTCCGGGACGACGCAGTATCTCTATTCAGCCAATACCGTTAAAGTCACAGACCCGGCGGGAGCATGGAAGATCTTCACCACCGATGCAACGGGCAACCTGACCCAGGTCACGGAGCCCAATCCCGCCGGTGGCACGTTCCTGACTTACTACACTTACTCAGCGTTGAACCAACTGATCACTGTCAGCATGCCACGCCCGTCCATCCCAGGTGGCGGTACGGTTACGCAAACCCGGAGCTTCGTCTATGATGGGAACCAGAGGCTGCAATCGGTGACCAATCCGGAGAGCGGGACCACGTCCTATACCTACAACTCCGATGGCACCATGGCTACCAAGACCGATGCCAAGAACCAGGTAATCAGCTATTTTTACGACACCATGGGCCGCCTGGCGCAGGTGAAGAACGGCAATGTCATTCTGCGGACGCTGACTTATGACGCTAATCCGGACGATCAGGGGAATAACTATGGGACCTATCTTCTGGGCCGTCTCGCGCGAATCGATTATGGCGTGGGCAACAGCGCCCCCGCGGCGGCTGGGAATGCCTGGACCGAGTTGTATTCTTACGATCAGGCCGGAGGGATGCTGAAGAAGAAACTCACTTTGGGACGCGCGGAACTCCATCCGGGCAGCCTGGAAGCCACGCTTACCTATGACGACGAAGGCAGGATGACGTCCATCAAGTATCCGGACTTTCAGTACGATCCGGCAACGGGAAGCGGTCCGACCGGCCCGACTTACACGTACAGCTATGACCAGATGGGGCGGCCGTTGACGCTTACTGGCGGCGCTTATGTTTCCGGCGTGACTTACGGCCCGGCGGGGGAGTTGACCAGTATCAACGGCGAGACCCGAACTTATAACGAACAGAAGCAGTTGACTGGAATCAACGTGCCGGGACTTGGCTCGATTACTTACAGCTTCTCTTCGACGAATAACAATGGCCGCATCACGGGGATGACCAACACGATCACGGGCGAAAGCGTCACCTACGCGTATGATTCGCTGAATCGTCTGATCTCGGCTTCGGCCGGGGGCCAATGGGGCTTGAGTTTCAGCTATGACGGCTTTGGCAACCGGTTGTCGCAGAACGTGACGGCGGGCTCGGCGCCGACCATCCAGCAAAGCTATGACATGACGACGAACCGGTTGCAGGGCCAGTATTACGATGCCAACGGCAACATGGGGGGGATCAGTTGGGATGTGGAAAACCGGTTGCTGCAGATTCAAGGGCAGACCGCTCCGTATTCCACGGATACCTACGACTACGGGATTGACAACAAGCGGATTTACAAACAGACGTATCTGCAGAGCGGCAACCCGGAGGAAGTTTACTTCTATGTGGCCGGGCGCAAGATTGCTACCTACACCTTGGCCTACCTGGACATAACCGGCGACGGCTACCCGACGATTCTGTTCACGCAACCGAAGTACAACGTGTATTTCGGCAGCCGGTTGATGATTGCGAACGGGCAGAACGTGGTGCTGGACAGGCTCGGATCGGTGGTTTGGGACGGCGCGCCGCATAGTTATTTCCCGTATGGGGAAGAGCGGACGCCTACGGCGAATAACAAGGACAAATTCGCGACGTATTTCCGGGATGCGAGTACGGGGCTGGATTATGCGGACCAGCGGTTTTATTCAAGCATCAGTGGACGGTTTGCGTCGGCGGACCCGTATCAGGCTAGTGGCGGAAGTACTGATCCGAATAGTTGGAATCGATATGCAAACGTCTTGAGTGACCCCATCAACTTTAATGATCCCGAGGGCCTTGTGGCTAAAGCAGTTGAACAGCAGGAAGATCCCGAGAGGATTAACCACGCCGCAGGCGGCGCGACCGCATTCTATTGGTGGTATTGGGGTCAATCGGGTAGTGGCGGTGGAGGTAGTGGCAGCGGGAGCGGTGGAGGGGGTGCTGGAGGGGGCGGTGAAGTAATTAGCTTTACCAACACTTGGTTAGGCAAGGCACAGAATGCAATCGCCAATATGTCCAAAGGCTGCGCTGATGCGATTGGAGCGAAATACAATTTGTCTAACGGCCCCGACAGTCTACTCGCCAAAGTTACTCCGCAGTATTCAAATGCGGTCGTATTTATCGATGGCACACTTTCTGAAATCAGGAACAAACCTATGTACGAATGGGGTTATAAGAATTCTCTTTCTACAGGGCAATTCCTAGGTATGATAGCTCAGGCGTTCGTCGCAGTCCAATATGACGCATCAGGCAAAGCCCATGCTGGCAACCAAATTGTGCTAGGACCGAGTGCTCAGAATGCAAGCCCCGCAGATCGGTCCCTCATCCTGATTCATGAAGTACTCCATAGCTACACAGGGTTAAGTGACGTTGATCTTGCAAACAAACTCGGTCTTGGTGACTTTGGGGTGGATAATTTCAAGGCGAGTAGTACTATCGCAAATTACCTCAACGGAGGGTGTTCGTCGAGTATGCTTGCTAAGCCATAGTGTTTAGAGATGTTTTGTGTGCAGTTACACAAGTGGACAATACGCCTAGTTCAATTCCATTGTGATAACGCAATTGTGTGTTGGTAGATGATTAGCAAGGAGTTACAAAGGAGTCATGACCTCGGATCAGATCACTCGAGTAATAGCAAGGGGTTTGATGATTGCTCTTGCCGGAGTTTGCTCAGCAGAGCCAACCTTTGAGCACGCGATTCGTTTGAATCGCGTCTATGATGTGGTTCGTCGCTTCAAGCCGCAAGCTTTCAAGGATTCAAGGCTGCAAGCGACTCTTGACAAATTTATCGCAACCGAATGCGGGCAAGACAAGGTCGCCAGACTCATACTAGCTGCGGATAGTGAGAGTCTTTTCGGGGCTACCAATGTGTTCCTGCCTGAATACCCGCGCGAGGGTATCGAGAAGTTACTGAGCGTGGCGCCGGAAATGTTGGGTGGAGACTTGACAAAGTCGACCTTCGCCGAAGTTCTGTGCATTCAGGGAAATGTTACTGAGTCTATCCGGATCAACTCGAGGGTGACGCATCGGCAAATTGCTGGCACAGACGCTCACCGTTACACTTTCGAGGGTGTCGATATAAAACTCGTAGGATTGACTATACCTGGTGAACAAAGGTATGTGAACTTGTTCGTGACAGCGGGTGAAGTGCCTTCAGATACAGCGGCACGGAAGATAACACGCGTGTTTGAACAAATGATGGGTCACCCCACTGTTGTCCATTTCCGCCGAACTCCGCACTTCTTTGATCTTAACGGTCCGGCTTCTGACCCATTTGACCAAACTGCGCGACGCATTTCGGCTGAGCAGTTCTTAAATCAGCGGAGTATATCGTGCCAGTCCTCACCATCTGGAACAAGTTGCACCGGCTTCGGCAGAATTGATCGCAATGGAACGGATAGTCTGCAAGAGCCACGCAGGCCAAATGCTAAGATTCATCCCGAATGACGATCAAAGCACACTCGTGTCCAATTAAACATTCCTTGAAACATACCTTGAAGAAGTAAGCATTTTGCCCGATACTTGGGTATGGCAAACGGACGACCGACCAAAGCACTTGGGATGACACCGGAAGAGGCTGAGCAATTGGCAATGACGGCGAGGCGTCCGAAGTCAACCCTGGCCCTGGCTCTTCGGGCCAAGATCATTCTCTACTGTCATGACGGAATGCTCAGTCGCGGCGGGGAAGCCATACAAGCGTTCCACAAATCGAAAAGATGCTTTTGGGGTACATCGACCAAAAGAACGATAACCCAAAGCCGTTGGTCTGGACCGCAAGTGCAAATCTCATGCTTGAAAAGGTCGAGAGATTGTGTCAACAGACTTTAAACTCAGGGCACTGGTGCTCCAAACCAGAGACGCGTCAGGCCACGTGGTTACCACGACTCCGGATTCCTCGCATAACTACTCCGTGCCCGCTGCCATCACTACCGGAAACCTTACCAGCACCATGCAGTGGAATGGCGCATTCGACCCCACCAACGCCACCAGTCCCAATGGCGCTACCAGCGGCATGACCTACGACGCCTTTGGGCGGCCTTCCGGCAGTACCTCGGCCTATGGCGTGGCTACGGGGATCAGCTATTCCTACTCGCCGCCCACAAAGACAGTCACCACAAAGAACCGCTTCGCCAAATCGACGTTCGATGGCTTTGGGCGCGAAGTGAAGGCCGAGACTGGCTACACCACGGCAGCCAGCGGCTCAACGCCTGCCTCCACCACAACCCTCTCCGTTACTGAAACCCAATACGCACCTTGCGGGTGCACGCCCATGGGCAAGATGAAGCAGGTTTCGGTCCCGCACGCTCCTGGCGCCGCCACTTATTGGACCGTTTACAATTACGACGCCATTGGGCGAACCGTTAGCGTAGTCAAGCCGAACAACTCCGGAACCACGCAGTATCTCTATTCCGCCAACAGCGTGAAGGTCACAGACCCGGCGGGAGCGTGGAAGACCTTCACTACCGACGCAACGGGCAACCTGACTCAGGTCACCGAGCCCAATCCCGCGGGTGGCACATTCCTGACTTATTACACTTATTCAGCGTTGAACCAATTGATCACCGTCAGCATGCCGCGGCCGTCCATCCCAGGCGGCGGCACGGTCACGCAAACCCGGAGCTTCGTCTATGATGGGAACCAGAGGCTGCAATCGGTGACCAATCCGGAGAGCGGGACCACGTCTTATACCTATAACTCCGATGGCACCATGGCAACCAAGACCGATGCCAAGAACCAGGTCATCAGCTATTTCTACGACACCATGGGCCGCTTAACGCAAGTGAAGAACGGCAATGTCATTCTGCGGACGCTGACTTATGACGCCAATCCTGACGACCAGGGGAATAACTACGGGACGTATCTTCTGGGCCGCATTGCGCGAATCGATTATGGCGTGGGCAACAGCGCTCCGGCGGCGGCTGGGAACGCCTGGACCGAGTTGTATTCTTACGATCAGGCCGGAGGCATGCTCAAGAAAAGGCTCGCTTTGGGACGGGCGGAACTCCATCCGGGCAGTCTGGAAGCCACATGCACCTATGACGACGAAGGCCGGATGACGTCCATCAAGTATCCTGACTTCCAGTACGATCCGGCTACGGCAAGTGGTCCGACCGGCCCCACTTACACGTACACCTATGACCAGATGGGGCGGCCGCTGACACTCACCGGCGGAGCCTATGTTTCCGGCGTGACCTATGGCCCGGCGGGGGAACTGACCAGTATCAACGGCGAGACCCGAACTTATAACGAACAGAAGCAGTTGACTGGAATCAACGTACCTGGACTTGGCTCGATTACTTACAGCTTTTCTTCGACGAATAACAATGGCCGCATCACGGGGATGACCAATACGATTACGGGCGAAAGCGTGACGTACGCCTATGATTCGCTGAACCGGCTGATCTCGGCTTCGGCCGGGGGGCATTGGGGCTTGAGCTTTAGCTACGATGGCTTTGGCAACCGGTTGTCACAGAACGTGACTGCCGGCTCGGCGCCGACCATTCAGCAAAGCTATGACATGACGACGAACCGCTTGCAAGGTCAGTATTACGACGCCAACGGCAACATGGGGGGGATCAGTTGGGATGTGGAAAACCGCTTGCTGCAGATTCAAGGGCAGACCGCTCCGTATTCCACGGATACCTACGACTACGGGATTGACAACAAGCGGATTTACAAGCAGACGTATCTGCAGAGCGGCAACCCGGAGGAAGTCTACTTCTATGTGGCTGGGCGCAAGATTGCGACCTACACCTTGGCCTACCTGGACATAACCGGCGACGGCTACCCGACGATTCTGTTCACGCAACCGAAGTACAACGTGTATTTCGGCAGCCGGTTGATCATTGCAAACGGGCAGAACGTGGTGCTGGACAGGCTCGGAACGGTGGTGTGGGACGGTGCACCGCATAGTTATTTCCCGTATGGTGAGGAGCGGACGCCGACGGCGAATAACAAGAATAAGTTCGCGACCTATTTCCGGGATTCGAGTACGGGGCTGGATTATGCGGATCAGCGGTTCTTTTCGAGCCAACAGGGGCGGTTCACTTCTGCGGACCAATACCAAGCCAGCGCTGGATCGAAAGATCCAAAGAGTTGGAATCGATACGCGTACGTGAACAATGATCCGATCAGTTTCTATGACCCCAATGGCCAAAATATGGCGAGCCCCGATGGTTATTGCGCCGCTGAGTTCGAGAACTGCAATTATAGCGGCGGAGGAAGCGGCGATGATTACGGGGGAGGCGGTGGTGGTCTTGACTGCGCAGTCAGCTCCTTCGCCTCCGGCACTGACGAATGCTCAGATGACGACGGTGGAATTAGCGCTGGACAGTCAATTCGGCAACCTTCGTACCCATGCAGGAATTGGGACTGTATGCCAATGGCTTTGGCTGCTGCAAGAGCAGCGCTCGCCAAACCGCAGTGTAGTGCGCTTTTCGGCACTACCGAGACAAGACAGGGGAATTGGAACCCTACAAACATATTGAATATTCTTTATAGCAAGGACGGTGGAATCGTCGATGGCCGAACATTGAAAACGTATTTCTCTCCAATATGGTTTGGCGGAGCGGATGCTGCCACATTGAGTTTTTCAGGCAGAGTGATTATAAATGGAACTTCCAACAGTAGCTGGAATTCCCTCGGCGCAAAGGGCTCTACGGATGGCATGGTTTATATTCTGCTGCACGAGATGGGGCACGTTTACTACAACTCTTCGGCGCAGGGATCTGGCGGAACTGTCTTGCCAAATGATGATACGGGTAAAGGCCCAAAGCAAAAGAGTAACGCTGATATCAACGCCGAGATGATTCTAAAACAATGTGTTTAGCCTGGGCGAGTAGAAATCTACAAATAGGAGTGACGAGGCCAGATGCCTTCTCATGTCGTTCGCAGTTCCAAAGTGGCCATAATTGTATTCTTCTGTTTAGCTAGTTGTGACAGTGTGGATGCTATCCTCTTCATGGAAAAGCTTGGGCTTTCAAATGCTGAAGTGATCCGTGATGCTGAAATGAAATTCATTCACGCAAGGGGCCGCTTTGGGGCCCTCTCAGAGCTGGGTCCAGCAGAGGCCAACCTGATAAAGAAGGAGCTTTCATCCGGCGAGTATCAGGGTTACACTTTTGAAGTGATTACAGTACGCGGTGAACTGATGATAAGGGCAATCCCAAAGCCGGTCCCCAATAAACAACTAAGACGGTTCCTTCTAAAACAGAATGGTGACGTGTTTGAACTCGGCGTCGATAACATTATAATTGGGCCAGTGCCTTCCCTTCGGAAAACAATCGTGCGCTAGTGTCCTGAGTTAGAAATACTATGAAGACGCAAGCATTTTACTCCATACTTGGGTTTGGCAAAAGGACGACCGACCAAACCACTGGCGATGATACCGGAAGAGGCTGAGAAAGTGGCAATGATGGCGAGGCGTCCGAAGTCAACCCGGGCAGCCTGGAAGCCACGCTTACCTATGATGATGAAGGCAGGATGACGTCCATCAAGTATCCGGACTTTCGGTACGATCCGGCAACGGGAAGCGATCCGACCGGCCCGACTTACACGTACAGCTATGACCAGATGGGGCGGCCGTTGACACTTACTGGCGGCGCTTATGTTTCCGGCGTGACTTACGGCCCGGCGGGTGAGCTGACCAGTATCAACGGCGAGACCCGAACTTATAACGAACAGAAGCAACTGACTGGAATCAACGTGCCGGGACTTGGCTCGATTACTTACAGCTTCTCGTCGACGAATAACAATGGCCGCATCACGGGGATGACCAATACGATCACGGGCGAAAGCGTCACTTATGCGTATGATTCGCTGAACCGGCTGATCTCGGCTTCGGCTGGAGGGCAATGGGGCTTGAGTTTCAGCTATGACGGCTTTGGCAACCGATTGTCACAGAACGTGACGGCGGGCTCCGCGCCGACCATTCAACAGAGCTATGACATGACGACCAACCGGCTGCAAGGCCAATATTACGATGCCAACGGCAACATGGGGGGAGTCAGTTGGGACGTGGAAAACCGGTTGCTGCAGATTCAAGGGCAGACCGCTCCGTATTCCATGGAGTTTTATGACTACGGGATTGACAACAAGCGGATTTACAAACAGACGTATCTGCAGAGCGGCAACCCGGAGGAAGTTTACTTCTATGTGGCTGGGCGCAAGATTGCGACCTACACCTTAGCCTACCTGGACATAACTGGCGACGGCTACCCGACGGTTCTGTTCACGCAACCGAAGTACAACGTGTATTTCGGTAGCCGGTTGATGATTGCGAACGGGCAGAACGTGGTGCTGGACAGGCTCGGATCGGTGGTTTGGGACGGCGCACCACATAGTTATTTCCCGTATGGGGAAGAGCGGACGCCTACGGCGAATAACAAGAATAAGTTCGCGACCTATTTCCGGGATGCGAGTACGGGGCTGGATTATGCGGATCAGCGGTTTTATTCGAGTACTAATGGACGGTTCAATGCGCCAGACCCGTACCGGGCCAGTGGGAACCTCCTAGCGCCCTTCAGTTGGAATAGGTTCAGCTTCGTCGAAGGTGATCCTGTCAACTTCTATGACCCCGAAGGCTTGTGCAAAGCTCTCCCAGAAGCGCCGTTTTGCTTTGAAATCACCACTACTGGGACCCCGGGGTTGATGACTTTTAGTCTTGATGTGTATGCTACCGCGGACGATTCCTGGTATCCAAGACCCAATGATGCAGCTGGAGCTAAGAGCATCAGTGACTACAACCGAAAAGTGACGTCCGTCGATATCCGGGAATGGGATGATGTGCACCCAAATGTTACAGCTGAAAAATTGCGAAAGTTGGCTGCATGTAGTGCCATTCCAGATGCTGGAGTGCAGTCAATGACGGTCACGTTCGGCGCTGGTTTCGGGCAGACATTTACGCTCGACGTTGTGTCAAATTACAACACTGGTACGGTAAGTGTCTTCTCTTCGATGGGAATAAATGCTGGTTGGACTGGAGGTGGAATGGCCAGCAGCGCGCAGTCTGGGTACGCCTACGGCGTTGCCGGCGATAATTCAAATTATGCAGGGTACAGTACTTCTATTAATGGTGGCTACCGCTTCGCTGCCGGGACATTCAGCATAAGCACCCCTCAAGCATCCAACAATCAATTTAGCCTGTATCCGACTAGTAATTCATCAACAACGACAATTTCATTGGGAGTTGGAGTTGGAGAGACTATGACAATCGGTGCCTTATTCGTTACTCAAGGATCATATTCAATGGTCGGACAGCTGGGCTCATTGCAAACTGGGGTAGGAACACCCGGTGATCAGTGGTTGTATGTGGCAAAACAGGCGGCTTGTAAATGACTTTCTGGATACCCTTGATTGGCGCATGTGTTTGCATGATTGCCGCTGGACGTCTTCTGTTCAAAGCTCATAGGGCCTACTTCGAAGTGTTGCGCTTGATCAATCAGCGATTGCCGAATGAGGAGAAGATTGATGAGATGGGTCATGGTCTATTGGAGTTCTTTCGCATTTGGGATGCCTACAGGAAGATCGATCCTTCAGCCACGCTGCAGTCGGAATATTGGAGTAAGAGCTTTTTGGCATTCTGTGCAGGTTTCGCCGGCTTTATCTTGTTGCTGGTGTCGCTCTCTGCGAGAGTCGGGTGATAGATCTGATGCCCTCGGAAGTCTGCGGCAGGTGAATGAGCCGAATCCTAGTGGAGGCGCGGATTACATCACATACTGCACTTACTCCACGCTGAATCAGTTACTCACCGCGTCGATGACGCGGCCCAAAGTCCCAGCCGATGGGACCAGCGTCACGCAGACCCGTACGTTCGTCTACAATAGCGCTCAGAGGCTGCAATCGGTGACCAATCCGGAGAACGGGACCACGTCCTATACCTATAACTCCGATGGCACCATGGCTAACAAGACCGATTCCAAGAACCAGGTCATCAGCTATTTCTACGACACCATGGGCCGCTTGGCGCAAGTGAAGAACGGCAATGTCATTCTGCGGACGCTGACTTATGACGCCAATCCGGACGATCAGGGGAATAACTACGGGACTTATCTTCTGGGCCGCCTCGCGCGAATCGATTATGGCGTGGGGAATAGCGCCCCCGCGGCGGCTGGGAACGCCTGGACCGAGTTGTATTCTTACGATCAGGCCGGAGGCATGCTGAAGAAGAAACTCATTTTGGGACGGGCTGAACTCCATCCAGGCAGCCTGGAAGCCACGCTTACCTATGACGATGAAGGCAGGATGACTTCCATCAAGTATCCGGACTTTCAGTACGATCCGGCAACGGCAACCGGTCCGACCGGCCCCACTTACACGTACAGCTATGACCAGATGGGGCGACCGTCGACGCTTACCGGCGGCGCTTATGTTTCCGGCGTGACTTACGGCCCGGCGGGAGAGCTGACTAGTATCAACCTAGATCCGGCAGTCTGAACACCCCGAACCCTCTCGAAGTGAAAGATAATGATGGGGATGAGGGAAGAAAACGAGGTGAGCGGGCTTCACCCAACGGGTGAGCAGCAAGACGAGGGCTTGGCGTACCCAGCGCCGCACCGGGTAGAGACGCCAGGCGGTGTATTGCACGTTCGCTGGGAGGAAGACCCCGGAATTACTTCACACGGTCTTCTGACTTACTTTTTCGAATTCCTAAAGATCAGCGGAATCTGGGAGGAGTTTGTCTCGAAGTGCCCCTTGACTTACACCAGCCCCTTTGCGCCAACCAAAGAGGAGATATTAGGCACGATTGTGTGCAGCGTGTTGAGCGGCCACCGGCGGTATTCCCACATCACCGGCATGCGCAATGACAAGGTATTGCCCGAGTTGCTGGGCATTGGAAAGCTGCGCAGCGAAGACAGCATCCGGCGCGCCTTTGCCAACGTGAAGGAAGAAGCGCTGACACTATGGATGGATCAGCAGACAGACAAGACGTATGCGGCGCTTCTGCGCGAAGAGTGGGTGTTAGACCTCGATGCGACGGTCGAGACATTGTACGGCCGGCAGGAAGAAGCACGAGTCGGCTACAACCCGATGAAGCCTGGACGGCCGTCGCACGTTTATCAGGTGATGGTGCTTGCCGCGGCGAAACTGGTGCTGAATGTGGACGCCATGGCGGGCAACCTGACAGCGAGTGAGTACGCGCAGCCATCCTTGTGGGGATGGCTGGACGCACGGGACCGGCAGGACTGGCCAACGTTCATCCGGGGCGACATCGCACACGGCAACGAGAAGATGATGGAGGCGGCCGAACAACGGGGCTTGGCATATTTGTTCAAGCTCCGGCAGACCAAAGGGGTGGGGCAGTTGATCGCGCGGTTGGCAACGCGTGGAGATAAGGCCGGATGGCGCGAGGCAGGACAAGGCTGGGAAGGGGTAGAGAGCCAGTTGCAGTTGCAGGGCTGGAGTCGGACCAGGCGAGTAATCGTGTTGCGGCGGAAGGTGCGTGAACGGGCGGCACCAGCCGAGTTTGACGGCGACCAACCACGACTGCCCGGCTGGGTGTTGGAGCACCGGGGCGGCGACTGGTATGAACATGCGGTGCTGGTGACCAGTTGGGAAGAGAAGGATCTGGGCGCGGTGGCGCAGGCCTACCGGGACCGGGCAGACAGCGAGAACATGTTCGACGAACTGAAGAATCAGTGGGGATGGACGGGGTTCTCCACCGAAGACTTGAAACGGAGCCAACTGATGGCGCGAATCGTGGCATTGGTTTTCAACTGGTGGAGTTTGTTCACGCGAATCGGCAGTGGTGACAAGCATGGCGAGGCGATCACCACGAGACCATTATTGATGCATGGGATCGCGCGTCAAACCACGCACGCGCAACAGAGGCAACTAAGTGTGTCGAGCTTGCATGCTAAGGCCAAGCAGGTGGCGAACTTACTGTCGGCGATCAGTGGTTGGTTGAGGGTGTTCCAGACAAATGCGGAGCAGTTAGCAAGGGAGGCCCGCTGGCCTAAGTTGTTACGGTTGATCTTCCGACATTTCATCCCGGATGACGGATCGATTGGCCCGCCGGATAGCGCTTTGGATGGGGTCAACTGCCGGATTTAGGATCAACGGCGAGACCCGAACTTATAACGAACAGAAGCAGTTGACTGGAATCAACGTGCCGGGACTTGGCTCTATTACTTACAGCTTCTCTTCGGCGAATAACAATGGCCGCATCACGGGGATGACCAACACGATCACGGGCGAAAGCGTCACTTACGCGTATGATTCGCTGAATCGTCTTATCTCGGCTTCGGCCGGGGGCCAATGGGGCTTGAGTTTCAGCTATGACGGCTTTGGCAACCGGTTGTCGCAGAACGTGACGGCGGGCTCCGCGCCGACCATCCAGCAAAGCTATGACATGACGACGAACCGGTTGCAGGGCCAGTATTACGATGCCAACGGCAACACGGGGGGAATCAGTTGGGTTGTGGA
>Ga0118677_10009293_pt1 | contig 15401 bp, 17 predicted proteins | sample AliMusrvi5mmetaG_FD_86154 | JGI IMG/M metagenome (GOLD analysis project Ga0118677, IMG submission 86154)
CTCTTGGACCTGCGGCCGGCGGGCGAATGCCTCGACCACGCGGGCGAGCTTGCTGATGCCGACGACGTGCCCGTTGGGGATGTAGGCCACGTGGGCCTTGCCAAAAAAAGGCATCAAATGGTGCTCGCACATCGAGAAAAACGGGATGTCCCGGACCAGCACGATTTCGTGGTGATCTTCGTCAAATTGTTTGGCCAGGCTTTCGCGCGGGTCTTCCTCGCCTTCGCCGAAAATTTCCGCGTACATGCGCGCGACGCGGCCGGGGGTTTCGAGCAGGCCGTCCCGTTTGGGGTCTTCGCCGATGGCTTCGAGGATCATTGTTACGGCGCGTTCAATTTTTGCGTGATCAACTTTTTTCATAGGTTTTTTTGGGTGGGGGTACGATAGCCCATGCCGGTCATGGGGTCAATGGCGCGCCGGGCCAAGTGTGTTTCCTGTGCTTGAAGACCAATCTATTTGCTGGTATGTTCATCGCATGACCACGACCGAGGAAATTCAGACTGCCATTGAAAAGCTGTCCTTGTCCGAGCGGGGCCGGATCGCAAAGTGGTTTAACGGTTGGGAAGATGACGATTGGGACAAGCAGATGGCCGCCGACTTTGGCCCGGGCGGGCATTACGAGCGTGTCCCGGACCGGGTTAACGACGAGATCAAACGCGGCCCGCTCGCTGACCTGCCTTGAAATCAAAAACGCTCCCATCGTTCGGGAAGTGTTTTGCGAAGTTGCCTGCCGAAATCCGAGAACTCGCGCGGGTGAAATACCGGCTCTGGCAGCATCATCCGTTCCATGCCTCGCTCCAGTTCAAGGAAGTCCGTCCCGGCGTCTGGTCCGTGCGCATCACCCAGAAGTATCGCGCCCTTGGCCAGGAAAACGGAGATCGGATCGTATGGTATTGGATCGGGACACACGACGACTACGACGCCAGAGTGTAATTTTACCCGCGTTTCGGACACTTGCTTCTGGTGCCGCTTCCTGAATTCCGGAATTTGGATGTTGACGTAGCCGGTGATTATTCCTAGAGTTTTTTGCACTAGGAAAACGATGCTGTTGACCCAGCAACTGTGGTTGTATTCGACCGACGAGATTCCTGCTAATTCCCGCCGCGTTCCCGGCTGTTCCCGCAACTCCAGCGAAGTCCCAGAACCCTCTGCATGGCTTTCAACGACTTTTTTCAGAACTATTTAGGCGTAATCATTCCAAACCAAACACAGGAATCATATTATGAGCAAATTCTACTATGCAGGGTCTGATAAGAAACCAGTGGGGCCATTCTCCTCCGAGGAAGTACGGAAACTGGTTGATGATGGGAAAATCAATGACAACACGTATCTGATCGGCGAGGGCCAGACGACCTGGGTTAGATACGCTGATTGGATAGCCGCGCAAGGAACTGCCGAGGCTGCCGAGGCCATCGCGCGAAAGGCGCAGCAGATGAGGACGGCGATTTCCAAGTTCGATTTTGGGTCTTCGATTTTTGGGCTGTTACTGGTCGTTGTGGAGATATTTGTTTTGCCATGGCGTCTGATTAAAGGGGCAGCCGGTACTCTTGCTAGTTGGGGAAGCTCGCGAATACTTCCAACCAGCCAATCAGATTTGCCAGTGGTGACTTTTATCACTGTCGTTCTTCGCCCCGCAGTTCACATGTTGTTGACAGTGATCGGCTGGTTGGGCGTAATTGGGTTCAGTATCTATCAGATGTGCTCGCGAAATGGCAGTGTTTCAGATGGCTTTAGGACGTTGATAGGTGGTCTAGTCGCCGTTTATTTTGCCAATCTTTTGGTAGGACTAATCTTCGACTCGATTTCAATCGCCATCCAAATGGCTAACTCTCTAAAAAACATTGAAAGAAAGTAGAGCGCCATGCCTGAGTTTCCTCTGAAGACGGCAAACGCAATGACACATGCAATTGCAAGGTCGCTGGGAGGCGCCATGGTTGCGATGGCTTTGCTGGTCTTTACAGTATTGACTTCGGGTTGTGGCGCATCAGGAGGTTCGTCACCATCAACAACGGTAAAAGCTTTCTATGAGACCGCAAATAGCGGCAAGTACGATGAGGCAAAGAAGTTCTTGTCATCTGAATTTCTAAACGCACTCAATGGTCCCATCGGAGCCATCGGTGGGGGCACAAGAGGAATATTGGGTCAAGCCACAAGAAATGGATCAATCGAACAAGTCGAAGTAATGAATGAGGAAATTAAAGGCGAGGGGGCGGTTGTCCATGTGAAACTTCACCTTAAGGGCGGAAAGATCGAAACTGATGACACCCCATTAATAAAAGAAAAAGGGGTCTGGAAAGTTACGATTGACAACGATAAGTCGAGCTCCGGCATGGAAACGCCCTGTGAAAAGAAACAGTCGCAGGCGCAGCAAATCCTCAATGACATCAGACAATTGGATCATGCGATTGATCAATGGGCGATAGAAAAAGGCCAGGTAAACGGAAGTCAGATCAAAATGGCAGAAGTAGCACATTATCTGAAAGGAGAATGGCCCACCCATGATCGTCTCGGCAATCCGTACATCATCGGTCGTATCGGAGCTAATCAAATTGCAATTAATCCAGCCACCATAGCTGCGCTTGCAGGTTGCGGGTTTGGCTGGGGTACCTACGGAATTGAGCAGTCCGTCTTTTCAGGTAATCAAGGGGTGAATCAAGGACATCCAGTATCCGAGCTGACAACACCCACACCGCCAGCGTCAAGGCCGCATCCTCCGTCTGCCACTGTGAAATCTGCTCCCCACGCCGATGCTCCATCGCAACCGAGGTTGGCGGAGGTCACACACTATTGCTATCTAGGCCAAGATGATTGCCGACGAGGCGACTTTGAAAAGGCTATCGCCGATTGCTCAAAAGCCATTGAGTTGGATGCTACATTTGCCAGGGCTTACTCCTTGCGGGGCAGAGCCTACTGCGCCAAGGGGGACTACGACAAGGCTTGGGGCGACGTGAAACAATGTCAGGCGTTGGGAGGCACGGTGCCCCCAGACGACTTGGATAAACTTCGCAAAGCCTCCGGGCGCGGGGAGTAGTGGGCTTGATGGACGACTTTGATTCCATTCCAATTGGTGTATTCCTTGGCAACTCTACAAAAAACATTGAAAGAAAGTGGGGGCACCATGCCTGAGTTTCCTCCGCCACCCCCATCTGCCTGCGATTTACCACCGCTCCCGCCACTGGTAGATTATGCTCCAGTGGCACCACCCCCAGTAGACGATCTTCCGCTACCTCCTCCGCCACCGGATAATGTTTCATCCCCGCCTCCGTCAGGTGATTTACCCCCTCCTCCGCCGCCGGGTAATGTTACGCCACCACTTCCTCCGAATTTTCCACTCCCGGTGCAGGAATTGCCCGCGATCCCTGAACCGCCGCGACGACAGTTGCCGAAGTTCAAATTTAAAATTCAACGCAAGCATGTTATTATTGCCGTTGGTCTGATCGTTCTGGGGGTGCAATAGTTTTCGGCTTCCCAGCCTATCAACGGTGGCAGGATGCACGCGCTTGGAAGGTCGCCTGTGAACGGGCGCAATCGGTCGGCGAGGATTGTGAGAAAGCAGCGGAATCATTTCGCGCCTACACAATCGCCAATTCACATGGACACCACCTTGAGGAGGCGGAAAACAAGATTCAGGTCGGGTTAGAAGAAGGTGATTGGAAACGAACGCGCGCCCAGATCGCAACCGGAGAAACTCTTGAGCAAATCAATGCAGTGAGCGAAGTGTTCAGGTCGAATTACCCCTCCAGCAGGTTCAACGCGGAATCAAAAAAGCTGATTGAAGGAAGATTAAATCAACTTGCCGAACAGGAATGGCAAGCGACTCAGGGAAAAGTGAGTGAAGCTGAGGTTGGCGGTAACCTGACGGAGGCCATTCGTCTTGTGGATGTTTATATCAGCACACAAAAGTCCACGACTTGGAAGTCGAAGGCAAGAGTGTTCAAACAGGAAATAATCGATCATCACTATGACGCTTTGATGGCCGAAGGGAAACGGAATGAAGAGAACAAAAATTGGGAATCCGCTCTGGCCGCGTATCGAAGCGCCGGCGAAATAAAGCCAAAGGAATCTGCGCCACGCGAAGGCATAGCGCGTGTGCACGAAGCCATTGCACGGTTGAAAGCGGCGGAACACCAAGAGCAGTTTGAAGCAGCGATGCAGGAAGGAAAACAAGCGGAAGCAAGAAAAGACAAAGCCGGCGCGCTAGCGGCGTACAAAAATGCCGTGCAAGATATGCCCGACTCACCAGAGGCGAAACAAGCCGTCGCCCGGTTGGAAGCTGAGAAACGGCACGATTGGTTTGAATCGGTAATGAAAGAAGCAACACAGGCCGAGGCGAAAGGTGACAGGACTGGCGCGCTGGCGGACTACAACGAAGCCGTTCAAATACTTCCAGATTCAACGGAAGCCAAACAAGGCAAAGCCCGGTTGGAAGCGGTCGCAAAGTTCATGATGGAAGGCGCACGAGCGGAAGCAAGAAAAGATTGGGACAACGCGCTTGTTGCTTATCAGAACGCTTGGCAGCGGATTCCAGATGCTGGAGATATCAAAGAAGCCGTCGAGCGCGTCAAAGAAAAGGTAATTGCCACGAGGCAGCAAAAGGCATTAGAAGATCAACGATCGCAAGCGGAAGCGGAACGTAAAGCGCGGGAGGCTGGAAGTCCGCCGATAATTTCTTTTCCTAATCCTTTTCCGAAGAAATTCCCATGGCCATGAAATCGAATCGCCGGATGTCAATTCCGCAGTCGCGCTGGCCAACGTGAAAGGATAGCCGAATGAAGGCGAGACATTTTATGTTTCAGAAGATGCCCCATTTGATGTTGTTGCTACTCCTGCTGTTGCCTACCGCGTTACAGGCCCAATACAAGTACACGACAAATAACAATACAATTATCATCACCAAATACACGGTACTGGCGGGGCGGTGACCATCACCAATATGATCAATGGTCTGCCGGTCACCAGCATCGGGAACAGTGCCTTCCAACAAAACACCAACCTGACCAGCGTCACAATTTCCACCGGCGTCACCAACATCGGCTCCAGTGCGTTCTCTCGCTGCACCGGTTTAACCAGCATCACGATTCCCAATAGTGTCACCAGCATCGGAGACTTTGCCTGCTCTGGCTGCACCGGTTTGAACAGCGTCATGATTTTTACAGGCGTCACCACTATCGGATACGGTATGTTTTATAACTGTACCGGTTTGACCAGCATTACCATTCCCGCCAGCATCACCAGCATCGGCTCCAGCGCGTTCGACGGCTGTGCCGGTTTGACCAGCGCCATGATTTCCACTAGTGTTACAAACATCGGCACCCGTGCGTTCTCTGGCTGCACCCGCCTGATCAGCATTACCATACCCACCGGTGTCACCAGTGTCGGATGGGATGCGTTCTCTGGCTGCACCGGTTTGACCAACGTCACAATTTCCACCGGCGTCACCCGCATCGGCGAAAGTATGTTCTATGGGTGCATTCACCTGGCTAGCATCTCGATTCCTGCTAGCGTCACCAGCATCGGAATCGATGCGTTCCATGGTTGCACCGGTTTGACCAACGTCACAATTTCCACCGGTGTTACTACTATCGGCTCCAGTATGTTCTATGGTTGCACTGGTTTGAGTAGCATCACGATTCCCACCAGCGTCACCAACATCGGCTCCGGTACGTTCTCTGGCTGCACCGGTTTGACCAACGTCACAATTTCCACCGGCGTTACTACTATCAGCTCCAGTATGTTCTATGGTTGCACTGGTTTGAGTAGCATCACGATTCCCACCAGTGTCACTGGTATTGGATGGGAGGCGTTCTGTAGCTGCACTGGCTTGACCAACGTCACAATTTCCACCGGCGTCACCAACATAGACTCTAGCGCGTTCTCTGGCTGTACTGGTTTAACCAGTATTACAATTCCCACCAGTGTCACCAGCATCAGTGAATATGAGTTCTCTGGTTGCACTGGTTTAACCAGCATCACGATTCCCACCAGTGTCACCAGCATCGGAAACGACGCGTTCTCTCACTGCACCGGTTTGCCCGGCATCATGATCCCTAATAGCGTCACCAACATCGGCCTTGAAGCGTTCTATGCTTGCACCGGTTTGACCAGTATTACGATTCCCAATAGTGTCACCAGCATCGGAAACTATGCGTTCTATAATTGCAACCACCTAAACAGTGTTACAATTGGAACGAACGTCACCAGCATCGGAATCGGTGCGTTCGAGGGCTGTTCCGGTTTGACCAGCATTACGATCCCTAATAGTGTAACCAGTATCGGAATCTATGCGTTCCATTACTGCGCTGGTTTAACCAGCGTTACGATTCCCAATGGAGTCACGAGCATTGGAGGTGGAGCATTTGCTGGTTGTACCCGCCTGACCGGCAGTATTGCGATCCCTGCCAGCGTTACCAGCATTGGAGGTGCGGCATTTGCTGATTGCACCAGTCTGACCAGTGTCTATATCCCAAACAGTGTTACCAGTATTGGTAGCATGGACTTGTTCATGAACTGTAGCAACTTGATGAGCGTTACTCTCCCGGCTAGTCTGGCCAGTATTGATTCCTGGGCGTTCCTTTCCTGCCGCAAGCTGACCAGCGTCACAATCCCCAATGGCGTCACCAGTATCGGGCTTCAAGCATTCTTTGGCTGCACTAACCTGACCAGTATTATAATCCCGGATAGTGTCATTAGTATCGCCGACAATGCTTTCCAGTTTTGTTCCAGCCTGACTAATGTAGTGATCGGTAATGGCGTCACCAGTATCGGGAACTATGCTTTTAATGGCTGTGCCCACCTAAATAGCATATTGATCGGTACAAACGTCACCAGCATAGGTCAATGGGCCTTCACTTTCTGTACCCACCTAACCAGCGTGACGATCCCCGACCGCGTCAACAGTATAGGAAACTCGATGTTTGAAGGTTGCATCAGTTTGACCAATGTTATAATCGGCAACAGCGTCACCAGTATTGGGGAACAAGCGTTCAGTGGCTGCACCAATCTGACCAGCGTAATGATCCCCGACAGCGTCACGAGCATTGGGCTGGCGGCGTTTGGCGGCTGCGTAAATGTTACCAATCTTATGATTGGTGCTGGCGTCACCAGTATCGCAAAGTATGCGTTCGAGGGCTGCTCCATGCCAGTTGTAAGGATCTCAGGAAATATCGATGTGGCGGCATTTGCCGCCTGTCCCAGTTTGACCAGCGTCATTATCAGCACAAATGTAACCAGTATCGGAATGGGAGTATTCGAAAGCAGCCTCAAATTAGCTGGGATCTATTTTCTAGGTAACGCCCCCTTTCTTGATGTGGGACCTTACTACCTCAGTCCGGGAACTTTTTACAATAACACAAATGCGACTGTCTATTACTTGTCAGGGGCCACGGGTTTTGGCTCAACATTTGGAGGTCGACCGACTGCCCACTGGCGACTGTCAGACAAGATTGTGACCATCGTGGCCAATCCGCCGCAAGGTGGCAATGTGGTTGGCAGCGGACCTTATGCGGTCGGAACGAGCGTGCCGATTTCCGCGAGCGCCAACAACGGTTGGGTGTTTACTGGTTGGAATGATGGCGGTTTGCAGGCACACAACATTATTGTGCCGGCGGATGGGGCAATGTTCACGGCGAGCTTCACGCACCAGATAGGGCTGCCGCCTTCGATTACCAGTGTGAGACCAGATCCGATCACTGCCAATGTTAATAATACCCAGCAGACGTTAACGATTACGGGGGGAAACTTCGTGAGTCCCCCGACGGTGGTTGTAACTTGGACGGGCGGAAACAAAACGTTGAGCGCATCCGAAGTCAGATATGACAACGCTTCCCAACTGACGCTCTCGATCAAACTCGGCGCAGCGGCGAACGACTGGACGGTGGAGGTGATCAATCCCGATAGCCAGTCATCCAGTCCGGTCAGTTTTGTGGTACTGGCTCCAAACGGAACCGGCGGCTGTTCTTTCCCAGACACCTATCCCTATAAGACCACGAAAATCTTCAATTCAAGTAAGCCGTCAGATTCTGCTACGATTGACCCATGGAATTTTTATAACCGGGAGTGCGTTTCTTATGTCGCTTGGAAATTAAATGAGGCGGCAGGAACAAAAAAGAAACCTTATTTTTTTAATAATCACATGCAAGGCCAAACTTGGGGCGATGCCGGTAATTGGTCGGCAACTGCGGTAGCCCTAGGTTATGTAACGAATGCGACTCCGGCCGTTGGAGCAGTTGCGCAGTGGAACGGGGGCGACCCAGGCGCCAGCACGGCTGGCCATGTCGCTTACGTTGAAGCAGTGAACGCCGATGGCACTGTTCAAGTTTCAGAATACAACTACCACTATGATCACAAATTTAATGTGCGTTGTACTGTGTTGCCACCACGTTTCCTTCACATTGCGCCTCGCCCGCCAACCATCGCCACGACCAGTCTGTTGAATGCAACGTCCAAACATTCCTACACCGCAACGCTGCTCGTCACCCCCGGCACCGGCGTCGCACCGTTCAAATGGTCACTGAGGCCCGGTAGCAAGTTACCGGCAGGCTTATCTCTGAACGCCACCAAAGGCATCATCTCCGGCAAGCCAACTAAAGCCACGGTGGCCGGGGCACCGGCGAGTTTTACGGTAGGAGTGACCGACGCCAAGAAGCAGACCGCAACGCAGCCACTGACCTTGACGATTGGTAATTGAGGTACCGGAGCAGGGGGCGCGTTGCCACTCTTTGTCGGGTTTTGGGCACGACCGGTAAGGCTTTCAGCTTTTGCCAGATTCCGGGACAATACTCGGATCAAAAAGTGAAGTTGACGCTGTGCGGGTTTGGTCGTAGTTTCTGCCCTCGAATGACTACGCATGTCACAATTTACGACACCACGTTGCGCGACGGCACGCAAGGCGAAGGAATTTCATTTTCCAGTGCGGACAAAATCCGCATTGCCGAGCGGTTGGATGCCTTTGGCGTCCACTACATCGAAGGCGGTTGGCCAGGGTCGAATCCGAAGGACATGGAGTTTTTTGAGCTGGCTGGCCAGCGGCAGTTCAAGCATGCCAAGATCGCAGCGTTCGGCAGCACCCGCCGGGCGAAAACCACCTGCGCGCAGGATGCCCAGATTCAAACCCTGGAAAAAGCCGGGACACCCGTGGTGACGATGTTCGGCAAGACCTGGGCGTTGCATGTGACGGAGGTCCTGCGGACCACCTTGGAGGAGAATCTGGCGATGATTGCCGATTCAGTCCGCTACTTTAAACAGGCCGGCAAGGAAGTGATTTACGATGCCGAGCACTTTTTTGATGGCTATAAAGATGCCCCGGAATATGCCCTGGCAACGTTGCAGGCAGCACAGGATGCCGGCGCGGATATGCTCGTGCTCTGTGACACGAACGGCGGGACAATGCCGGCTGAGATCGGCCGGATTGTGACCGCCGTGCGCCAGAAGCTGAAATGTCCCATTGGGATTCATACGCACAACGACAGCGGGGTGGGTGTGGCCAACGCATTGGCCGCGGTGGAAGCCGGTGCCACGCAGGTGCAGGGCACCCTGAACGGTTACGGCGAACGGACGGGCAATTGCAATCTCACAACGGTCGTCCCGTGTCTGGCCTTGAAAATGGGCGTGGCTTGCATTCCGAAGGAAAAGGTCCGGCATCTCCGCGAATTGTCCAATTTTGTGGATGACCTCGCCAATGTCCGGCCTGATATCCGTCAGCCGTTTGTCGGGGCGAGCGCCTTCGCGCACAAGGGCGGGATGCACGTCAACGCGGTGGAGAAGCTCGCCCGCAGTTACGAACATCTCGAACCGGAAGCGGTCGGCAACCGGCGGCGGGTGCTGGTCAGCGACCTGAGCGGCCGCAGCAACATTTTGATGAAAGCCCACGAGCTGGGGATGGACCTGCACAAGGACACTCCCGAAGTTCGCGAGATTCTGCACCAGCTCAAACAGCTCGAACACGCCGGCTACGAATACGAAGCGGCGGACGCGAGCTTTCACATTCTGGTCCAAAAGCTTCTCAAGAAACATCAGCCATTTTTCAAGTTGCTGGCGTACCGGGTCATCATGGATCGGAGCGGTGCCGGCACGGGCGTCGTGGAAGCCAGCGTGAAACTCGAAGTGGCCGGCAAGGTCGTTCACACTGTTTCCGAAGGCGATGGCCCGGTGAATGCCCTCGATACGGCCCTGCGCGGGGCATTGCAGGAATTCTATCCGGTGATCGCCCAGGTCCGGTTGGTGGATTACAAGGTGCGCATCCTCGACAGTCGGACCGGGACAGCCGCCAAAACGCGCGTCATCATCGAAAGCACCGACGGCCGGGACACCTGGGGGACGGTGGGTGTGGATGACAATATCATTGAGGCCAGTTGGGAGGCGTTGGTGGACGCCGTCGAATACAAACTTTTTAAAGACGAACAGAAAAAATGAATAAGGCGATCCAGTTACTAACATTCGGGGCCCTGATTTTTGCCGGGCTCAGCGCGGGCGGGGTGGGGCAGACGGCCGAAACGAATCTCAATCACGAATTTGTTTTCAGCATCACGGAAGACAACGATTTGTTTGTCTATCCGAAGACCGACAAGCATTACACGCAGGGGTTGCACATCGGGTTGCTTTGGCCCGATGAAGAGGCCCCGTGGCCAATGCGACCGCTGGCCTGGCTGCCGGACTTTGGCCTGGCGAATGCTGTCCACAAATACGGACTGCGGGTCGGCCAGGACATGTATACGCCCATTGATATGACCGTAGTTCCCCCCAGCCCAACCGATCGGCCGTATGCTGGCTGGCTGTTTATGGGATTCATCCGTGACGACCGCGGCACCGTGGCCAATGGGATTCCGGCGCGCGATCATTTGGAAGTTGACCTCGGCGCGGTGGGCCCGTCTTCGCTCGTCTCCGATACCCAGATTTGGTGGCATAAGCTGATCGGCAGTGAAAAACCGCTCGGCTGGGCTTATGAAATCCGCAATGAAGCCGGGTTCCTCATCAACTTTGATCGGCAGTTGAAAATCTGGGATTCTGGCACGGGCCAATTTTTCCAAGCCCAACTGCTGCCCGATGCCGGCTTCAATCTCGGCAACATCCAGACGTCGCTGCGGTTGGGGACCGAAATGCGTCTCGGCCACAACATCCCGGATGAATTTGCCCGGGTCCCCCAATCGGTTTTCGGCTGGTATCTGTTTGGCGCCGTGGATGGTCGCATCGTTGGCTACAATGAATTCCTGGATGGGAACGCTTTCCAAAGCAGCCGAAGTGTTGCCAAGGAGCCGGCGGTGCTGGAAGCGCATGGCGGACTGGTGCTGGTGTTGAAACACCTGCAAATCAGCTACACCTACAACTACCTCAGCAAAGAGTTTAAAACACAGGACAAGTACGACGCCTACGGCTCGATCAATTTAACGCAGGTGTTTTAAGAGCGTGTTTGTAAATTCATCTTCCGACGTCTTGCGCGTGAAAAGTGGAACGGGCGTCTCGCCCGTTGATTCGGAAGTGATGTAAAACAAACGGGCGAGACGCCCGTTCCACTATATTCAAAACACACTCTAAGCAGCCGGCTGCCGCAACCGCTGGTAAATTCTATCGAGGCCGGCCGCATTCCCGGCCCGCACGATAGATTGGGCCATGATTCCGTACACTTCTGCCCGTGCCACTTTGACGCGTTGAGTCGGGTCCAGCGGGTTGGCGTGCCGGAGGCGCGCGATGGTTTTCAAGCCGATCCAGAGCGGCCAAACGCAGGCCAGGCGCAACCGCTTCTGATTGGCCGGAATGGCCAGCGTGTATTCCCACCCGGCATCCAAATGCGCCACCGCTGTATCCAGCCACTTAGTATAGACGGGGCCGACTTCGGCCGGATCGTGTGGGTTTTGCACCGGTAAATAGCACCGGCCAATGGTGTAATCACGGGGCAGATCGCGCAAAATATTCACGAGTTGCAGCCCCTTGCCAAATCGCACACCGGCGGCAATGCTGAGGTTTTCCAAGCCCGGTAAGTGGGCCTGGCACATCTGGGTCCAGAATTCGCCGACGCACCCGGCCACGAGATAGGTATACCGGTCAAGTTCTGTGTCGTTTCCCAGCGCCGTAAGCGTCCCTTCCCGGAACCGTTCTAAATCGAAAATCTGACCGCGGATGATCGTTTCCAACAAGCCCGTAATCAATTCCCGATCGGCGGTCGAAAACGCCGCCAGCATTTGCAGGCAATCCGGCAACCGGTTCAGGAGTTGTTGCTCGCCCGGCAAAGCAGCAGCCAGCTGCTGTGCTCCAAAATTTTGAGTGCGCCGACTTGTCGGCGCTTTGATGTTCTCCGCATACTCGCGCAACGTCTCGACACGCTGTGCCGCCGGCAGCACTTCCGTGTCGGCGATTGTGTCCGTGGCACGGGCCAGCAGATAAGCCAGCGAAATTTGGGGCCGGATCGGGGCCGGTAGCACTCGCAATGTCAGGTAAAACGACCGCGAGACAGCCTGCAACAGTGGGCCAATAAGTTCGCGCCGTTGTTCGGGTGAATACGGTGGTAGGCACGGCTTGTCGGCAGTGGTCCGGTCCGTCATGCAGCATGACTTTAGTCGGTCCGCTGGCTGTCGGCAATGCCGAAAGTAGAATTGGCGTGGCGTGAACCACTATCCCTGATCCTCGGCTAATTTTTCAAACCGGTTGATTTCCCCAACAAAATGAAGCCCCCCACGTTCCGTGCCAAAACTACAATGTGTCGATAACTCCCGGTGGGCCAGATCACCCCAGACGGCGCGGTCGGGCCTTCGCCACGCCGAAGTGGCTACGGCCACGCAGGCGGGACACCGCGCCTACCCGGATTTTCTCGGTAGGCGGGCTGTCCCTAGCCCGCCGTTCGCACCGAAAATAATTCTTAGCCGAGGATTTGGGTCACCACTGATGGGTTGCAACGGATGCGGTTTGAATTTATTCTCAGGATTGGATTGTCAGTAATCAGCAATGGCCTTGTATCTTGAGTTCGACCGGATTGTCCGCGGCTTTGAGAAAGCCAAGCTCCGCTATGCTGTTGTGGGTGGATTGGCTGTCGGATTGCACGGTTATATCCGGGCGACACAGGATATGGACTTTCTGATGCACCCGCTGGATCTGTCGAAAGCAGAAGCGATGCTCTTGCGGTTGGGTTATCGCGCAAACCCTGAGACTCAGGAGTTCGCTCGGGCCGGGTTAACTCTTCAACGCTTTTATAAGCGGCTCCGAAACGAAGATGATCTGATGTTGGCGGACATCCTTTTTCCGACTTCCGAGCCAATGCAACGGGTGTTGGCGCGAGCGGTCAGCGTCCCGTTCGGGAAGGGCTTACTCCGGGTTGTCACCGCGCACGACTTGGTCAGGATGAAACGCTATCGCAGCTCCAACGCCGACAAGGCCGACATCGAATTTCTCCGGAAGCAACCATGAAGCATCGGGCGCCAATCACTCCGGCTCAAAAAATAATTTGGCGAATCAGCGAGCTTCGCGAGTTGGCCCGGCGCTTGGCGTTGGCGGGGTTCCGTACGGGATTGCACAACCACGACCCGAACCGGTTGCCATCCGCAAATCGAGTGGCGGAGCGGCCCAAGAATTACACCGTTCGGCGCCGGTCTCCCGACCGCGCCGTCTTGTTCGACCGCTAGGTCTCATTGTGCCGGCGGACTCGGGGAGAGAGTTGCAGGAACGCCGCATTGCACTCGCAAAACACGATCTCGAATTAGCGCAGCAATCCAATGCCCGACAACAAGCATTGCTGGCGAATGTCGACCTCGCAGCCCGAGTGCGTCTGGTCGCGCAACGGGACGCGTTGCGCGCCGATGCTGACGCACTGCGCGGCAACACGACGCGCTTAAAGACGTCACTGGCTGAACTCGGAAATTCGACCCAGGAATCGTCTGAAGACCGACTCAAAGAACTCCGCGCTCAACTGGACTCAGAAAAGCGTGCGAAGACCGATCAGGCGAACAACCTTTCCGCTGCCAGCCAGAACTTGCAACGCCTGCTGGCGCGACTGGCCGATTTGCAGAATCAGGCCAACGCTGAGCGTCAGGGCCACATCGTGAAACTGCGACTACCAAGAGAAAGCACCCAATCGAAGACGTCATTCGCTGTGATGATTCGTTACGGCCAGCTTTACTTCGTAAACGATCCATCCAACTCTTTTAGACGCAATACTTATTCCCTGACTTTTGAGCCCCAAGATGATGATGACATCAAGGTGAAGCCGATTCGGGGTCGTGGCATTGATCTGCATGCAGCTGCAAAACTTTTGCGGGATGTTTCAAGTCAGGAAGCGTACATCGTTTGCTGGGTCTACGGTGATTCTTTCCAGACCTTTAACCAATTCAAACAACTCGTTACAAATTCTGGTTTCGAATATGGTTGGAGTCCGATGTCTCCTGAAAATTTCCTGACACTGACCAAGCGCAAAGTAATGGCGCCACCACCACTTTAATGTAGCCGTTTGCCGCAGCGGGCGGTTGCCGCCCAAGCCGGTCTTGGGTAATCCAAGCGGATTCGTTGCTGGTTAGAATCCCGCGAGTTGACTTGCCTGACTGATGAAGGTAGCTTTGCCGCATGAGTGGCAAGACATTAGCAATCCAAGCGGCGGCACTGCCGGAACCAGAGCGCGAGGAGTTTATTACCGAACTGCTTCAGCATCAGGATTTGGTGGAAGACTTGGAGGATATCCTGTTGTTCCGGGCGCGCCGGGACGAACCTTCCATTCCGTTTGACGTTGTTGTAGCCGGATTAAAACGCGACAAGCTCCTATGAGCTATGCGCTGGCGTTCAAGTCATCTGCCGAAAAAGAACTCCGCAAACTTCCCCACGAAGCGATTTCGCGTATCATTGCCACCATTCGTACACTCGGCGATGAGCCACGTCCCTACGGCTGCTTGAAACTCAGCGGTTCGCAAAGCTGGCGCATTCGTGTCGGCGACTATCGCGTCATCTACGACATCGATGACAAAAGCCAAAAGATTGATCTGCTGCACATCGGCCATCGTCGCGAAGTGTATCGCTGACCGGCGAGTTAGTCCCACGCACCGGACCGGCGGGAAGCTTTTTTGGCACCGTGATGGGACTTGTCATCGAGCATCCGGGCTTTCGCGCGCCGGCTGCGCCGACGTTTTTGGCGGCGAACTTTTTCGGCCTCGGAGCGCTGGGAGGCTACAAACCCCTTCTGCTTGGCTTCGATCTTATCGAGCAACAGCCGCCGCGCTAAAAATCGATTCAAACCTTGTTGGCGGGTTTCCTGACATTTCACCTGTAAACCGGTCGGCCGGTGCAATAGCATCACACACGTGGAGGTCTTGTTGACGTTTTGACCGCCATGACCACCGGAGCGAACGAAGGTTTCCTCGAAATCCGCTTCCCGGACCCCCAGTGCGGCCATGCGCTGTCCGAGCTGAGTTTCCTCATCGAGGCTGATGGGA
>Ga0118677_10009294_pt1 | contig 15398 bp, 15 predicted proteins | sample AliMusrvi5mmetaG_FD_86154 | JGI IMG/M metagenome (GOLD analysis project Ga0118677, IMG submission 86154)
TTTGAAAATCCACATAATCTTTCAGGAAAATATTCAGCTTCTCAGCACTATTGTCAATGAAGTGCCAAACGGGGTGCTTGTAATCGGATTATTGTTCACAATCTTGTTGCACTTCCGTAACAATTCCTTAACACAACGATCTGTACATTGTATGGCGTATGAAGAGATCACACAAACAAAAACCCATTGAATTATGAATAGAAAAGTAGCCTTTTTGGTCGGTCTGGCAGCTGCCCTTGGGGTAAACCAGGCGCAAGCAGTTGACTGGAACTGGAATGGCGATGTCCGTGAGCGTTATGAGTCGCAGCTTCTCGATAAAGACTCTGCACCCGGCGCACCAGGCCTCGACCGTAACCGCCTTCGTGTCCGTCTTGGTGTTTATCCATGGATCAATGATGAACTGTCTGCAGGTGTTCAGCTCTCTACCGACACAAACAATACGGCTGTATCAAATACAATAACCCGAAATCAGAACTTCGGTCAGGCCTATCTGCCAAAAAACATCTATCTCAACGAAGAGTTTATTGATTATCATCCTAAGTCCTACTGTCTTGACGGCAAAGTGAATATTATTCTCGGTAAGAGAGATGTGTCCAATACCCTTATCAGAGTTGACAACTTGGTATACAGTTCCGATCTCAGCATTGAAGGTGCTACCCTGCAGTACGGTAAAGACGGCAATGGCAAGGAAAAGGACGGAGTTATTTTAGTTGCGGGCTACTATTTCGTGGACGAATTGGCAAGCACCACAAACACGTCACCAGCCATGTACCTTGCTCAAGGTGCCTATAAGGGTGACATCAATGAGGTGAGCTACCTTTTCGGTGCCGGGTACAATGTCTACAGAAGCCTGCAGAACCTTACCTCCTTCGTTGATGGCAATACCACCACGTCACCTGCGAGTGTTCCTGCCAACTGGACACATTCCGGTTATGACATTGCTGAGTTTTTTGGTAAAGTCGGAGGTCAGCTTACAGACACTCTTCCTTGGAAGGTTTACGGACAGTATGCACTCAATACTGCCGACCATGTCGATTACTCCAGCATTGATAACAATAAAAGAAATGCCTGGCTTGCAGGTGTAACTATCGGCGATGCCAAGCAGGTGGGGCAGTGGGCGCTCGATGCCAAATACACCAGAATTGAGCGAGACGCTGTTTTCCCATTGGTTACAGATGCTAACAGAAAAGTAACTGACATCGTGAACATCAAAGGTTTTGAAGTTGCAGCTACTTATCATCTTGTCCAGAATATGACCATAGGTGCAAGGTATTACAACTATAGCAATATTAATGATTCCACTGTTCCGGCAGTCAATCCGACGCTTCACCAATTGCAGCTTGATGCAATGGTAAAGTTCTAAACCTTGTGTGTTGTTCTTTCGTTGTTGTGTTGTGTGGCTGGTATACAGGGCTGTTCAAAATGCTGATGTACAGCCTTGTATTGCCGGTTTTTATACAGTAAATTTTATTTAAACTTTTTGTTAACTATAATCCTGAAAAAAACCATGAAAATTTTCAAAAAATTTCTTATAAGTGCCGCAGTGCTGGGCGTAATGGCTTCCGGTACGGCCCAGGCTGCTGGAAAAATAGTTATTGACGGTTCAACAACCGTAGGCCCGATCGCCAAAGCATTTGCCGATCACTTTACCAAAACCACAGGTGTTCAGGTAACAGTAAGCGAGTCTGGTTCAGGTAACGGTGCAAAAAGCCTTATCAACAAAACCTGTGACATTGCAACCATGTCTCGTGCCATGAAAGACAATGAGATCGCTGCTGCAAAAGGCAAAGGCGTCAACCCTGTAGAGCATGTAGTAGCTCTTGACGGTCTTTCTATTGTTCTTCATCCAAGCAACCGTATCAGCGGTCTCACAAAAGTTCAGATTCGCGGAATATACATGGGTAAGTACACCAACTGGAACCAGCTTGGCGGGCCGAATGCAGGCATAGTGGTTATCCAGCGTGAATCAAACAGTGGTACTGCTGACTCATTCAAGGAACTGGTTATGGGCCATGATAATCCGATTTCAAAAAGTGCTGAAACCCAGTCAAGCAACGGCGCTATCAAGAGCCGCGTTTCGACTACTCCCGGTGCTATCGGTTATATAGGTCTCGGCTTTGTTGATCACTCTGTCAAAGCAATCCTTGTTGACGGAATTGAGCCTGATGTAAAGACGGTCAAAAACGGAACCTACCCGATACACCGTCCACTCTTCATGTATACCAACGGCCAGCCAACCGGTGCCGTAAAGCAGTTCATCGACTTGGCAAAAACTGAAGATGGCAAACACATCATCAGCGAAACCGGATTTGTCAACTACTATTAAGAGCTGGTAGACAGTTTTTCATTACTTTCAATCAAGATTCATCGACAAAAAGCCGTCTCTCATGAGGCAGCTTTTTGTCGTTTATTACAAACTATCAATCAATCCACACAGATTCGATTGAAAACCACACTTCTATGTCGGCACCAATGCTTCTTGTTATAGAGGACGACCAGAACCTCTCGAAACTGCTCGAATACAATCTCGCTCGTGCTGGCTTTAAATGTCACCTTTCAAGTTCCGGTGAAGAGGGGCTTGAGCAACTTTCACGAAAAAGCTTTGATCTTGTTTTGCTTGATATCATGCTGCCTGGAATTGATGGCTTTGAAGTCTGCCGGAATATCAGACAAAATCAGCTATACAAAGATCTTCCCATCATCATGCTCACGGCTAAGGGAGAAGAAATAGACAGGATTCTCGGGTTTGAACTTGGTGTAGACGACTACGTTGTGAAGCCCTTCAGTCCCCGCGAGTTAAACCTCAGGATACGGGCAATTTTCAATAGAGAACGTCGCACAGGAGGAAAACTCCAGGAAGTGCTCAGGGTTGCCGGTCTTGAAATTGATTTAACGCGCCATATTGTCACGCTTGACGGCAATGAACTTGTACTGACTCTCATGGAATTCAAACTTCTTGTTGCATTAATCAAACGGAAAGGAGAAGCCCAATCACGGGAGATGCTGCTCAGCGATGTATGGAATGTCGATAAAACGCTCAATACGAGAACCATCGATACCCACATTACCCGAATTCGCGAAAAACTTGGAAATCTGGGAAGTATGATTAAAACAGTACGTGGACTTGGTTACAAGCTTGAGGAAAAAGAGGGTACCGTAAATGCTGAGTAAGCTTTTCTTAAAACTTACTGCGGTTATCAGCTTGATTGTTTTTGTCACCTCCGCCATCTGCTATTTCTCACTTGGCCGTCAAACTACCCTTATTCTTACCTCTGAAATAAAAAAAGAACTGCGTAAAGATCTTCTGTACAACAAACAGATCCTTGAACAGAATTTCCATGAATTACTGAAATCAGGAAACGCCGATGCATGGGCAAACCATGTTGGCAGTGCGCTTGATATCAGAGTCACCTTAATTGATCTTGACGGTCGGGAACTTGGAGATTCCTATATTCCGCATGGGAAGCTTTCTTTCATTGAAAATCATCGCGACAGACCGGAAGTCAAGGCGGCATTTGCTATTGGTTATGGTGAAGATACCCGTCTCAGTGAAACCGTAAAAGAGCAGATGCTTTACATAGCTGTTCCTGTAGGCTTTCCTAAGCCCTACGCTATTCTTCGATTTTCCAGGCCTCTTTACGATATAGGCCTCTTCAACATCGGGATGAGCAGAAACATTGAGCAAAGTTTTTTCCTGACACTTCTTTTTTCCCTTATCACTGGCTCCGTGGCGGCTTTTTTTCTTACCCGTCCATTACAAAATCTGAAAAAAATTGCTCAACAAAGAATTCATGGTGACTTTTCGGTCAGCATACCTGCCCATAACAAGGATGAAATAGGTATAATCACCCATGCTTTCAATGTTATGTCGGATGACATAAAAAAAATGCAGCGTCTTGAAGAGTGGTATCAGGCTGTTTTTTCAGGCATTAGAGAGGCTATCATTGTTACTGATACCGCCGGCGATATCATTCTTGTCAACCCTGCAGCTTCAAGAATGTTCCGGGTAGATGGTGCCATGTTTAAATCCCGGCCTATCAGGCAACTTGCCGACACAAGGCTTCAGGAGCTTTTCGCCAAAGTTCACAAAAACCGTATCACCCTGCTCAAAGAAGAATGGTCAGTGAAGAGTTCAAAAGGGGATCGTATTATGCAAATCAGTTCCATGCCGGTCATGAAGTATGGCCATTTTGATGGAACAGTTTTTGTGCTGAACGACATAACCAAGCTCCGCCATCTGGAAAAAATACGAAGAGATTTTGTTTCCAGTGTGTCACACGAACTCCGTACGCCGCTCTCTATCATCAGTGGCTATGCTGAAACGCTGCTTGATGGAGCAATGCATGACCCGCAACATGCTTCAGAATTTCTCACGTTTATTCTGGAAGCAAGTCAACAGCTAACGGCGCTGGTCAACGATGTACTCGACCTGTCAAGAATTGAGTCAGGGCAGATTGTTTATCAATTCATGCCGGTAGACATGGCAGGTGTTATTGCAAAATCAGTTACTCTTTTAAAACTTTCACTCGACAAAAAGCATATCAAGCTCGATATCCATATTCCTGAAGATCTTCCGTCACTCTATGCCGATGCTGTTTATCTGGAAATTGTTATCCGTAATCTCCTTGATAACGCCATTAAATATGTCGATGAGCATAATGGAAAAATAAGAATTTCAGCATTCAGGAGAGACAATACTGTTCATGTAAAGGTGGAAGATAACGGTATTGGGATAGCAAAAGAAGATCTCAACAGAATATTTGAACGCTTTTACCGTGTGGATAAGGCCCGCTCCAGACAACTCGGGGGTACAGGACTGGGGCTCTCAATAGTCAAGCATATTGTTCTGGCCCATAAAGGAGATGTCGAGGTTCGTTCAAGAGTAAACCAGGGTTCTGTATTCTGTGTTATTTTTCCCATTGCACCCGAAACTGTCGGTCAGGGAAACTGAAGGTATCTATTATTTTCTGTTTAAGCTTCACTGAACCGGTTCATACAGGGCAGCATCCCTCATAATTTCCTGATGCAGAGGAATCCGCACTTCGGGAATGAGATGTTCCTGATAAAAGCCGGCATCAGACAGTTCATGATTGATCGTTATGGCATCATCGTCGACAACGACCCTGTAGGCAAGAACGAGCAGCGAACCATAGGGTTCTACCTGACGGGGATAGATACCAATAAGAGCATCTATTTTGCCTTCGAGAGAGGTCTCCTCCATCAGCTCCCGCAAACATCCCTCTTCAGCCTTTTCACCAGCTTCAATAAATCCTCCGGGAAGAGACCACTCATTACATGCAGGTTCGTGCGCTCTGCGTACCACAAGGAGTTCTTCGTTTCTGTTAACGGCATAGGCTATCGCTGCAGGTAAAGGATTAATATAGTGTACCCATGAACATGACAGGCACAACTGACGTTCACGTCCGTCAATCATGCCCCTTTCAAGCATTGTGCCGCATACAGGACAAAAAGAATAAGCTTTCATTGCTTCTATAAGTGACCTTGATCTGGTTGTACCCTCAAATCAATATTACGCATCCGGTACTCTTCATAATCAGGTACAAGACGATTGTATTCCCCTTCCATTAACGGTGATGAAATCATAAAATCAGCCGAAGCCCGATTACAGGCAATTGGTATGTTCCACACTACCGCCATGCGCAAAAGAGCCTTCACATCAGGATCATGCGGCTGGGGTTCCAGCGGATCCCAAAAAAAGATGAGAAAGTCTATCTCATTGCTGACAATCTTGGCACCAATCTGCTGATCGCCTCCTAACGGCCCACTCTGAAGTTTCGTGATCTTAATCCCTAACTGTTGGCCAAGAGCCTCTCCGGTCGTACCGGTAGCATAAACTTCATGATGAGCCAGTAACTCACGGTTAAACATGGCCCACTCGAGCAGGTCACGTTTTTTGTTGTCATGCGCGACAAGAGCAATCTTCTTATCCTGCACCATGACAATCTTTTTATGTGGCATAACCTTATTCCCTTATAAACATTAAACACCAATCATCAATACCATTAACAACTCAGTTTCTGCACAAAATGTTTTTTCTTGTTATAAAGAAAATTTTCGCAGACATTTCCAGCCTGTAAACCATGCTGTGTTTTTTCGATATCAAAATCAACTTCAACATTTTAGTGGATAAACTTGAAACGATGATCTGAGCAACAAAAGCCATACCCTTTTTTCTTGTTAAACCATTTGACTTTACCTGTAGCCATACCAATATTACTTATGGATTTTCTTTAACTCAACGGTTAAGCTTCGATATCGACACACCCATAGAACACAATGACCTAATGTACGACTTGCTCTGTTGGGCAACTGTTACATGATGGTGAAGAGTGTACACCCTGCACTATAGTTTCAGGTCTGTTATAATCACAGCGCCATGAAACCTCCTGTCAGGAAAAACAACTCTTCCTTTGGAATTGATGACGAGATGGGGAAAGCCAGATTTCTCAAGCATCCGAAGCACTTTTACAAGATCTTTTTTCCCGGCAGGTTTTATAATGATATCAGCCTGTGCCTCTACTTTTTTGACATCATGCTGGTTAAGCTCCTCCTGCAAAAAAAACTCGCCTTTAATTTCAGCCTTTAACTCATCCAGTCGAAGCATACAACCTCTCCCTTGGTTATGATGTGGTAATCCGTTACACTTTTGGCTGCAGCACGCTCAGTTCTCGTAATCTTTTTGAAATTCTATTCTGACCCGTGGTTGCCTTACGCTCTATAATTGCCTTGAACCCATCAGTCAATTCACGGTAAATCCTGCTCCGGCTGTCCTTGATCCTGCTGTAGAGCTTCAGAATATCAAGGGTCAGAATAATTCTTGTAGAACTGCAGTTCAGTTCGCCGAATAAATGCTTCCCGACTACCTCAAAACCAAGCACGCGAGTATGAAAGTTGAGCGGTGAGTGCTTCTCCCCCTCAAAGACATCGGTAATAAAGTGAGTGTAATCACGTTCTATAACCTCCGCAGTAGCTGTGCGCATCAATCGGAGTGCAATCCTCGGGTTCTTGCGGAACTCTTCAAGGATCATGAATCTGCCGATTTCAACATATTTTCCGGCACTTTTCAGCTCTTCAACACTTATACCCGGCATAAATTTCACATCGTACTCTTCTGGTATGTCAAATGATGGATCATAAAGGAGACGAAGCACACCAGCCGGTCGACCGTTGATTGATGCCAGAAACCACGAAACTCCCTTATTCTCTGAAAGTTCATCGGGAATCTGTTCCTGCACTGTGCTGATCCAGTTTTTTTCAACACAGAAGACCCGCTTTATCACTTCGAGAGCAGCGGAACGATCGCCTGCGCTCTCTATCTTGTTCACTGTTACAATCGACATATTTGCTCCTTTGGCTTAATGGTTGGTTCAGGTATCCTTGTTCTTTTCTCAGCAAAGGTCTCGCAGTATCGCTTGCCGGACAGTTCAGCAAGAGAGAGCATAATTTCATGGGTGACATGTGCCGCCATTCTGTTAAGTTCAGAAGAGTTATTGTTTTTGCGTTCTCCGGCAGCGAGTGCGAGATAGTGTTCTGACTGACGCCTGAAATCAAGAGGCTTGCCGATTCTCACTATTGTTCGCCCAAGCACCGGTATGCGTCCTTTTTTTCTTCTGCACTCGAAGTCAATTCCGACAGGCACAACCGCCACTCCTGTCTTTAAGGCTATATGACCTATCCCCGGTTTTCCCTTAAGCAGATTCTCGGGGTTCCTGTTGCGCGTTCCTTCAGGAAAAATCCCGATACTCTGACCTGCCCGAAGCTTTTCCGTGCACCTTTCTACAGTATTATCAGCAGGACCGGATAACCGTTTACTCTCGATCCAGCGCAAGGGGGAGCGTTTATGATAGACGTAGACGGGGTCCGTCAAGTCCATCAAAGAACCGAGAACAGGTACCTTGCCATACATCCAGTCAATGACAAAGCTTATCATGCGGCCACCAAGATGGTAGATGATTAATACCGGCACCATCAGAATCTCAAGTGAATTGTTGTGGTTGAAAGCATAGATGCGCGCACTCTCGGTACCAGCAAGATTTTCCAGGCCGTAGGCCTTGGTTAACAGAAAATTGGGGAGCATGAAAAATCTCAACAGGATCCCCCTGCCGAAGGGTAATAAAGGAAGTGGTTTGAATATTTTTTCCGCATATTGTTTCATGCGTTTCCTTCCGTTACCATTGGCATCCCGACGAGAACCAGTGAACATCACAATCGTAAGAAAACAAATTAGTGTTGGGGAATGGTTACGGTCATGCAACAATTCTGTAAAATCTCTTGTTGTTGTCGACTATTTCAGGTAAGCAGGTGAAGGCGGGTAAAAACATAATCAAGGGAATCTTCGTTCAGCACAATCCTTGAAAATCCGGTCGACCCCAGTTCCATTGGCTGCTGATCCCGGTCATCGATAAACGCAGGCCTTTGTTTACCATTAAACCAGCAGACAAGCCTGATGGTGCTGCCTTCAATTTCAAGGGCTGTTATTGCCCGTTTTCCAATAGTGCATCCCGAATTGAAAACGCTTGGAATAGGAAGGTTATTGTAGAGTCCGCTCCGGAGACCGATTATTTTACCTTTTTTGTAACAGGCGTCAAGTTCGTTTTTCAGTGCCATTATTTTTTTCCCGATTTCCGGACGTTGTTCAGCGGCAGTCGATGAATAAATCCTGCAAAGATCCTCAATCCTGTAATTCAGATAATCCACTTTTGACAACGATTCAAATAAAGGACGATGAGTATGGCCTATGATGGAAACAATTTTTGACTGGTTTGAAAATTCATAAATTGATTTTTCGATAGCAAACCTTCGACGACTGTTGTAGGCAACCGAAAAGTTCCTTATCCCGATAGGCTTGGCAATATAGCGGAGAAATAAGATGACTGCACGGCTCAGCATTGAATAGGTTTCCCACAAAAGTACCGATGCCTGATGACCGTGAAAAATCAGCAGGGTTTCATTGCCGTAATGAAAGGTAATCGATTCAACAAGTGATGACCGAAGCCGGTACTCCTTCTCATCAAGCAGTGCTGCGTCATGATTTCCATAAGTTTTCCAGAAAAAGCCGTTCTGTTTAAACTTCAAAAAAAGGTCATAAAAATCACCCCATTTCGAGGCAATGCTTTTCAGCGGAAACTTGAACAACTCCTCAATATCTCCATTAAGAACAAGGCTGTATTTTTCCTTCAGATAATAGTTTCCAAGTATGGTTTTCAGCAATTCAGCGTTTTGCCGAAACTCATCCAGCCTGCCCCCATTGCCCATATGTAGGTCACTGAGAATAAGAATCCGTGACGCATGATCAAGATGAACTGGTTTTGCTTTATGAAGCAGACTCTTAAGATGGGCATGTTTTTTTTCAAGAAAACACATTGTGCTTTTACTATAGCACATACCCAGAGTTCTCAATCCAAACATTAACGGTTATTTAAGTTTACCCCCACGGTGTTTACCCCAACGGTACTGAAATAACGCAACCGCTTCAGTATTTTGACCACTTGCATTCTGTTCGGACGTTTTTAAGCGCAAAAATTCACTTTTTAAAGTAGTGGATAATAAGCTCCATACTTCTCTCCCTATTGTAAATTTCCCGTGAATTCTGTTTTCGCCCTTCCTTTGCCTCACTTTGACCTTTTAAATCCCTGTAAACTCGATTGTTAGGATAGTGAGATGTTACCGTGGACAATGCATTCCACCCATAAATTTTTTTACAACTCTTCATGCAATAAATGTTTCAAACACGTAACAAAGTTGCCATTGCTTGCTAAGGTGAAAGCCTGTAGATTAGGGCATAAAAAAATCGGATAGCCGGTCATAGTTCCGGTAATTATTCCGATCATTGTTAATAAACCCTTAGACTTCATGACTGACGAGAGTGCCGGAGGCAGCAAGCGCACAACAGCATTTGTCATAAGCGCCCGTAAACGTACCCTGCAGAAGGCCGCCAAAACAGTCGGGGAGGGAGCGCTCCTTGCTGTCGGCTCGTTTGTCGCCATTGTTGTCCTTTTCATCTTCTACTTCGTCGCCCGTGATGCCGTTCCGTTTTTTCAGCTCAGGGGATTCAGTGAATTCTTCACCAGCACGAACTGGTATCCCGCCGACCACCCCGGCGGCTTCGGTGCGCTTGCCATTATCTACGGCAGTCTGATGGTGACGTTCGGTTCTGCCCTGATTGCCGTACCGATGGGCGTTGCCGCGGCCATATGCCTGAGCGATATTCTTCCGTTTTCCATCCGGCAGTATGCAAAACCGGTCATTGAAATGCTTGCGGCCATTCCTTCGGTAGCCTTCGGTTTTTTTGCTCTTGTTGTCCTGGCGCCGCTTTTGCAGAACAACGGCGGCCCCATGCTGATGTGGGCCTGGTGGATCCTTGTCACGCCCTTTCTTGTGCTTGGTGTTCTTGTCGCAGCCGATCTCCTGACCAACTCCGTCAAAGACCCCAGGCGCCGTCAGCAGCTTTATGTCATGCTGCTGACGGTGTTCGGCCTGATCTCGGTTTTTCTCCTGTACAAGGTCGGCACACTGCTCTTCGCCATTCAGATTCTTACCGGCACCAATGCGCTCAATGTCTCCATTATCCTGAGTTTCATGGCTCTGCCGACCATTGTCAGCGTCTCCGAAGATGCCCTTCAGGCCGTCGGTCGCGACATCCGCGAAGGCAGTTACGCGCTCGGAGCCACCAGGGCTGAGACCATCATTCAAACCATTCTTCCGGCAGCGAGCAGCGGCATTCTTGCGGCCGTTATTCTCGGTATCATGCGTGCGCTTGGCGAAACCATGGTGGTGTGGATGGCTTCTGGGAACGCCTCTCATATTCCGGAGCCATGGTTCAACTATCTCGAAGCCATCCGGACACTGACGGCGACCATCGCCGGCGACATGGGCGAAGCCGACCAGGTGACCGGATCAGCGCGATACCATGTGCTGTTTGCCATGGGCCTTCTGCTGCTCGTGATCAGTTTTATCAGCAATTTTGCCAGTGAGCGCATTGTTGCCCGCCAGCGTAAAATTCTTTCAGGTCAGTGACCCTGGTCATATAACATAGTTGCCATGCTGTTATGAATATCGGAACCCGAAAAATACTTGACCGTTCATTTACCGCTCTGGGTATCGGATCGATTGTCGTCATGGCAATAGCGCTGCTGATTGTGCTGGTTCCGATTACGACCAACGGCATCGGAGCGATCTTTTTCACCGGTACCGTCGAACATCGCAAGATGCTGCTCCATGAGTTCAAGCGCGGCGGCAGTGAGCACCTTAGGAGCGAAATAGCCTCATCCGACCGATACCGCTCAAAGGTCTACGAGATGCTCACCCGGTTTGAGGCAGAGCTTGACAGGATGGAGCCGGAAAAAAAGAGAGAATACAAGGAGAAATACTCGCAGGTCAGAACAGCCCTGCAGGCGCTGCTCGGTCCGCTTCCTGGCGATCCTGACCCGATGCTGACGAGGTTCAAGTACGGCCAGACGCGGTGGGAGAAAGCCGAAGAAAAGGTGCACGACCTTCTGTATGAATCCAAATGGGACAACTCGAATCCGGAAGTCATGGCCAAAGAGTACTTCGTGAGCCGTGGGACTGGCTTTCAGGGCACCTCGCTCGCTCCACTGTTTCCCTACGTCAGGGAAAACCTTGAGAACATGCTTCTTCCGAAGTTCACGGTCTATTGGGGCTTTATCACCGACAGCTCTGTTGACTCGCATTTTTTTGGCGGCATCTGGCCTGAGATCCAGGGCACGTTTTTTCTTGCGGTCGGCGCGATGCTCTTTGCCTTTCCCCTCGGCGTCATCGCCGCCGTCTATTTTACGGAGTATGCCAAGCCGGGCTTTTTCAACAGCATGCTTCGCAGTGCCAACAGCACGCTTGCCGGCGTGCCGAGCATTGTGTTCGGTATGTTCGGTCTTGCCTTTTTCATCAATACGCTGAAAGTCTCTGAATCCAAAAGTGTTCTTGCCGGCGCGCTGACGCTTGCCATTATGATTCTGCCGACCATTATCCGTGCAGCCGAAGAGGCCATCCTTGCCGTACCGAAAACCTACCGTGAAGCCTCGCTCAGCCTTGGCTCGACGAAATGGACCACCCTTGCCACGGTGATATTGCCGGCAGCGCTGCCGGGCATCCTGACCGGGGGAGTCATCAGCCTCGGCAGGGCGGCAGGTGAGACGGCGCCGATTATCTTTACGGCGGCAGTCAGTGTCGGCTCGGCCATAGGGCTTGCTGATGTGTTTTCGACTCCGACGCCGGCGCTCAGCTGGAACATCTATAACCTTGCCAGTGAACATGAAGCCGCCTCACAAATCCGGCATGTGCAGTATGGCATGGTTCTCTCTCTGGTCAGCATTGTGCTCCTGCTGAACCTGTCAGCGATTGTATTGAGAGCCCGCATTTCCAAAAAACTAAAAGGTTAAGGACGAATGCTCATGACAGCTGATGCCCGGGAAAGTTCGCAAAGTGCGCCGGCACAGAAAGCAACCCGCGATATCTATCTGCCTCCCGCCCGAAAAACAGTAACCGGTGGTGGAGCGGCACATATCTCGGCCAAGGAGTTTTCAATCTACTACGGCGAGTTTGAAGCGGTCAAGAAAGTCAGTGCCGATATACTCTCGAAATATGTGACGGCGATCATCGGGCCGAGCGGCTGTGGCAAGAGTACCTTTTTACGTGCCATCAACCGTATGAATGACCTTATCCCAAACTGCCACACCACCGGTGCTCTGCTCTTTGACGGAGACGACGTCTACGGGAAATTCACCGACGAGGTGCTGCTTCGCAAGAAGGTCGGGATGGTGTTCCAGAAGCCGAACCCGTTTCCGAAATCGATATTTGACAACATAGCCTACGGCCCTCGTCTGCATGGTGTGCATGACAAGAAGCAGCTGTCGGAGATTGTGGAACGCAGTCTCCGGAAGGCGGCGATCTGGGATGAGGTGTGCGACCGGCTCGACAAAAACGCTCTTGGGTTGAGCGGCGGCCAGCAGCAGCGGTTATGCGTCGCCCGCACGCTTGCCGTTGAGCCGGAGGTTCTTCTGCTCGATGAACCGACCTCGGCGCTGGATCCGAAAGCAACGGCAAAAATCGAGGATCTGATCCAGGAGCTTCGGGGGAGTTATACCATCATGATCGTGACGCACAACATGCAGCAGGCATCGCGGGTATCGGATTCCACGATGTTTTTTTATGAAGGAGTGCTGGTGGAACATGAGCCGACGGCGCAGCTGTTCACGAACCCGAAAGACACGATAACGGAAGACTATATAACCGGCAGATTCAGCTAACGAAACCAGAGTACCCCTATGTCAGAACGCCCGGTCCATGAGCTTATCAAGGAACTGTCCGGAGTGCTTGTTCAACTCTCCGACAAAGTGCTGCAGAATTTTATTCTTTCCCTGAATGCGATAAAGCATCAGGATGTGGAGAGTGCGCGCCGGATCAGGATGGTCGATGATGAAATTGACAGAGCTGAGGTTGACCTTGAGGAGCGCTGTCTGGCATTTCTCGCCTTGCAGCAGCCGGTTGCAAGAGACCTTCGGACGATTGTCACCATCATGAAGATCAACGATGATCTTGAGCGAATCGGTGATCTTGCGGTTCATATCATTGACCGGATGCCGGAAATCAGCACGGGGATGCTTGAAATGTTTGCCTTCGAGAAAATGGGAGTGCATGCCGGAGCCATGGTGAAACAGTCGATTGAGGCTTATATCGCAAGAGACCGCAATCTTGCAGAAGAGGTGTGTGCGCTTGATGAGGAGGTCGATGTGATGCACCGAGCAGCCTTTAAAAAGGTGACGAGGCTGATGAAAACAGCGGATGCCAATGTTGACGAACTCATAGCGGCATTAAGCATCTCAAGGTATATCGAACGCATGGCCGACCACGCCACAAGGATAGCCCGTGAAGTCATTTATCTGGTAACCGGCGAAATCGTCCGTCATAAAGGGGATTTCTATGAACATCTCCTCGGATCTTTTGATGATTGACCGCATTTTTGTTTTTTTCTTGGAATTAATCCTGCAGGTCTGCTAAATTAGCAGCACTTTGTTTTTTTTATTTTTAACATAAGCATGGTGTTTGAACTCTATGGCTAACCTGTTAGGCAAATTTTTCGGCGACTCACCGAAATCCACAGAAACCCCGCAAGCATTTACCATCAAGATCGATCCCGACAAGTTCGGTCTTTCCATAAAACCTCAGGGTACGGTCTATGTGCAGCTTGAATCCCTCAAGCAGAAGCTGACCAAACTTTCTTCCAATGTTGAAAATAACCTGATGCTCAGTATCCGGGCTTCAACAAAGGGGAACATCGAGCTTGCCTCTTCGGCTTTCAAGTTTGATGAGGCATATATCAGGAAAGGGAAGTTCGAAGTCGAATATCTTACCCTTGCCTATGCAACCTTCCAGAATCTCGGTGAGGAAGACCTCAAAGCAATCAAACAGGCCCGGATGATTCTTTCCGAGCTTGAAAAACTTGCTCAGCTGGCACTCAATATTGCCGACAAGGCCGAGTATGTAAAGTTCGCCAATGTGCAGGAGCTGCATAAGGACGAGTATGGATTGAAACCCATGGGGGACATAACAGCTGAAATGATCAAGAAGGCAGTTGAGGCTTTCGTGAGCGGCAACGCCAAGCATGCCAGTGAGACGCTCGTCATGATGACCGAGATCCAGGGCCTTTATGATAAAGCCCTTGCAAAGATCAAGTTATCCGTCACTGACCAGAACATCACCAATCTGACAGGCATTCTTTCAATTATTGAGCATGTCAAGGCTTCTGCAGACATATCGTGTTCCATTGCAAGCCACTTCTGCTGAGACACATCCTCCTGTTTCCGATAAAGAAAAGCGGGTGACGGTTTCATACTCATGAAGATTGCTCAAACAATAGCCGGAAGGCTCAAAGAAAACAAGCTGTTCTCTGCCATCCTTCTGATGCTGCTTTTTCTCCTGCTCTTCTGGCTGGTTCAGCATCGCGATCCAAAAAAAGCTCAGCTTCAAAAGCCTCCTGAGCTTATTCCTGTGTCAGTGGCCCAGGTTTCAAAAGCAGCGGTGCGCGACAGCTTCAGTACCGTCGGCACTGTTGAGGCGTTCAGAGAGGCCGACATTTTTTCAGAAACCGCCGGCCAGGTTCGCAAGGTATCGGCTGAGCCGGGGGCACACAAAAAAGCCGGAGATGTCTTGTTCACCGTCGATGATGAACTTGCAGCCTCACGGCAGAGAAAGGCCGATGCTCATTACCGCCAGACGAAACGCGATGTCGAGCGCTATAAAACCCTCTATGCTGAAGGGGCGGTGCCGCTTTCAGCCTTTGAGGCCGTGCAGCTCCAGAACGAAGAAGCACAGGCTGAATTTGTCGCGGCTAACCGTCTAATCAGCGATACCAAAGTCAAGGC
>Ga0118677_10009295_pt1 | contig 15398 bp, 17 predicted proteins | sample AliMusrvi5mmetaG_FD_86154 | JGI IMG/M metagenome (GOLD analysis project Ga0118677, IMG submission 86154)
GCCGCGCAATCAGCGGGTGCCCGGATTTCCCGACGTCTTCAACGATCCGCTTTTCAGCAGCGCCTTCCAGCAGCAACAGCAGGTAACAATCCGCACGGAGGCGGTGGAAATGGACATCAAGCCGCTGCCGCTGACGGGCAAACCGAAGGAATTCTCGGGAGCCGTCGGGCAATTCACCCTGGAGGCCCAGGCCGCGCCGTTACGCGTCCACGCAGGCGATCCGGTGACTGTCACCACGGTGGTGAAAGGCGTTGGCAGCTTCGACCGGATGAACGCTCCCGTGCTTGCCGATCAATCCGGCTGGCGCGCCTATCCGCCCAGCGGCAAATTTAAAGCCGATGACGAGGTGGGCATTTCCGGCACCAAAACGTTTGAAATGGCCGCAATCCCGGAGGCAGGCCAGACCGAGTTGCCCCGGCTGGCGTTTGCGTTCTTCAATCCCTCCTCGGAAAAATACGAGACGCTGGAGAGCGAGCGCATCCCGCTCACGGTGGAAGGCACGTCCGCCGCCGCCCCCACGCCCGCGCCGGTGGCTGCTGCGGCTCCTTCGCCCACGCCGGCCGCCATGCCAACTCCAAAGCCGAACGACATCCAATACATCCGCGTCGATGCGGGCCGGTGGGGCGTGAGTTTCGAGCCCGCGTGGAGCACCCGCGCGTTCTGGCTCGCGCAACTGATTCCCTTTTCCGCACTGCTGGCGCTGGGCGGCTGGCAATGGCGGCGCGCGCGCCTGACTGACGGCGTGGCCCGGCGCTTGGCGCGGCTGCGGCAGGCAAAGGAGGAAACCTCTTTAGTATTACGGAGTGAAAGCACGTCTCCGGGGGATTTCTATGACGCGGCCATCCGCGCGCTCCAGTTGGAGACGGCCCTGGGACAACCGGGGCTCGAAGCGCCGACCGTCGATGCCGACACCGCGTGCGCAAGCCGCCCGCTCGATTGTGAAACCGCCGAGGGCGTCCGCCGTGTCTTCGCCGCCCACGATGAACTGCGCTACGCGGGCGTCGGCTCCGGAGGGCCGTCTGGCGGGGCCGTCGAACCCGACCGGCGCGCGCGCGTCCTGCAAATCCTTGAACAATTTGAACAGAGCCATGCTTGAAGATACCTCACGCAAAGTTGCCAATTCGCAAAGGGTAAGAAATCTCACACGTCTCTTCCCCATCCTTGCCTTGCTGATGCTGTACGGAAATTTGCTGGCTGCCGCGCCTGCGGAGTTCAACGCAGCCAACGCCCTTTACGACAAGGGGGACTTCACGGGAGCGAGGGTGAGCTATGAGGTGCTTGTGAAATCCGGCCAGCGGAGCCCCCATCTTTTCTACAACCTCGGCAATGCAGCCTATCGGGACGGGGACAAAGGGGCCGCCTTTCTGGCTTACGAACAGGCGCTGGCACTGGAGCCGGAGTTGCCCGAAGCGAAGGCGAACTTGCAGTTCCTGCGCGGCGAAACCGGCGCGAAGCTTCCCGCGTTACCGTGGTATGGGCGTGCCCTCTCCTGGCCTTCTGCATGGGAAGCAACGTGGGTTGCCGCGGCGGCGTTTTGGGGGCTGGTGTTCAGCCTCGCACCCCGGCTTTGGAAACGGCGTACCGCCACCGCACCTGCCCTGTTTTGCGGGCTGTTACTGATTTGGAGCGGCGCGGTGGTGGGCTGGCAAACCAGCCAGGGAGAACTGTGGATCGTGACGGCAGACAGCGCCAAAGCCCGGACGATGCCCGCCGACAGTTCTTCGGCATTGGCTCCGTTGCCGATGGGCAGCCACGTCCGGCTCGTGCTGGAGCGCGGTCCGTGGCTCTACATGCAACTCCCAGATGACACTCGCGGCTGGTTTCACCGTGAGGCTGTGGCTCCCGTGCGCTTGCCTGCGGAGTAACGGTTAATCCAGCGGAATCCCGCGAACGCCCCTCGGTAACACAGGGGGTTCATACTCTCCCGGAACTGCGCGCGCACGCCGGAGTTTGGTGACTGGCAGTAAATGGAGTTCCGCCAGTGTGTCGAGATCGAGCCGCCCCGTCCGTGTTAGTCCGCGTTGGGCTTGAAATCGGATGAGCGCTTCTTCTGTGGCGGGGCCGGGCAAGCCATTTATCGCTCCCTGATAAAGACCGCGCCCTGCCAAAATCTCCTGAGCCTTGAGCAGCGTGCTGTATTTCACTTCACGGGGCGCTTCGGCATAAGGAGTCCGGGAATAAAAACCACCGTAGACATCTGGCTCGGCTTCAGCGGAAGGGACAGGAATGCCACGGGCGGCGGAAGGCGGTTGCGGAACCGTGGGCACGGATGGTTGCAAGGGAGGCGGGATAGGAGTGGCGGCAGGAGTTGCCGGTACGCTTGGTTGCTCCTTGCTCAGAGCCGCTGTTGTTTCAGGAGTCAGTTCGCCCGATGGCTCCAACTCATTGCGGATTTGGTAACGGCGCAGAGCCGCCTTGGTTTCGGCATTGAGTTGGCCATCTACAGGGCCAGTGTAATACCCTGCGCTCTGGAGTTGAGCTTGAGCCGAGCGCACGGCCTCGTCGGCATCAGCCCGGATGGTGAAAATTGCCAGCCCGATGGCTAGCGCGGAAAGAAGCAGGATTTTTCTCATGGCGTTGATCTCTTGGACTCATAGCACGAAACGCCGTTCAGAAAAAGGAGAGGAAATTGTGAAACGCTTCCGACCTGTGGCTAGAGACGGCGGAAGGGGCTCTTCAGCGCGTCCAGTCGAGCACGCCTTTTTTGATGGCATACACGTATCCCACCGTGACGACACCGATGAAACTGAACATGCTCCAAAGAATGACGGGGCCCTTGACCATGACGAACTCACGGAATGCGACCGCCCACGGATACATGAAGACCACTTCCAGATCGAACAGGATGAAGAGCATCGCCACCAAGTAGAACTTCACTGCAAACCGGGGTTGCGCGCCACCCAAGGGCAGCATGCCGCATTCGTAGGGGCTATCTTTGGTCGGATTACGGCGTCCAGTTTTGCCCAGAAGCACGCTGAAAATCAGCGCCACCGCTGCGAAACCGATCGCCACGATGACTTGGATGAGGATGGGAATGTATTCTTTGAGCATACGCGCGCGGAGGACCTCTTTAAAACGTTGGGATCAAGCTTTTATCGGATCGAAGTTAAGCTGCCGCTGCGGGAACCACAGGTTGCAGAGTCGCCAGAGAGGCCAGGCCGCGATATTTCTTCCCAGTCTTTTTCACCATGCCGCGGGCCACCAGATTTTGCAGCTTTTCATAAGCGCGCAGACGAAGCATTTCCTCGCCCCCGCTGGCTGCATTCCGTGCCCGGAGATTTTCATGCACAATGTCAAAGAGTTGCTTGAATTCGAAAGAGCTTTTCCGCGTAAGCACACTGACCAGTTCCTCGGTCACGAGGTCAGGCAAACGACGAGAAAACGCAGTTTTCTTCTGAATAGGCATAGACAAGCATATTAACACCTTTTTCAAGAATCACGAACGGAAAATGCAATTTCCTACAAAAAAATCCAATCATTAGTAGGTTTTCTTCATATAGGAAGAGTGAAACCCATTCCGGCCCCCCTCTGAACGTGGCCTCATGGTTCGACGGAGCCGGGAAGAAGAATCCTCTGCGCCGCGTCAATGTCCTTGAACGGATGGCAGCACGGCGCGCCCTGCGCTTGCAGGTCCCGAATCTCGGTTTCGGTCCACAACGGTCCCCAGCGGACGTGCCGGAAGAGATCGCAATAAGCGCCGATGTCGCCGATCTTGAACCCGAGATGATGCGTGAGGGTGGGGAAGAGCACTTCGTTGTAAAACGGCGGTGGCGTGGGGGCTTCTGCCCAAGCCTGCAATGCGCGCCGGGAGAGGGTGAACCCGTTGCCAAGCGTGCCGCAGATGGCGGTTTTGTCTTCGCGCACGGAAATGCGGCGCAGGTAATCGAGCAGCACCGGGTCATCCCGATAGCGGAAGAGGTGCATCCAGTTGGAGTTGGCCTTGAGCCCGCAGTTCTTGCCCAGGAAGTCGCAGCCCGAACGCTCCACGGCATCTTCGAGAATCTCGAAATAGTTCCGGTTGAGGATCAGGTGATCGTATTCCGTCACATGAATGAAATCGAACGCGGCGGCGTGCTCTTGCGCCCAGCGCCAGGTTTTTGGGAACAACTCGTTAAAACACTGGTTAATGACGGGGCCTCTCAGCGAGGGATCTTCGAGTAGGAATTTGTCCGGGAAAGCCAGGGCATCAAACGACACATGTGGACCGCCATAGGCAATCAACCGGGGAACTCCCGGCGTGTAAGCCTCTGCCAGGGCGAGATGCCGGGTCACCTGTTCCGGCGCGAGATGGGTAACGACGAGGTTGAGGATTTTCATCAGCGGGAGGGGGTGGAAGGTTTCCGGCACTCACTTTGATCCATGTGGCGGAAGCGCAGAGTGTCATCGGTTTTAAAATCCACAAAGACTCCGCAGCGCTCCAGCCCTTCCAGCCGAATCACGCCGCGGCGGAAATGAAGAATCGCCCTCCCAGCCGACTGGCCGCAGGTGTCGCAAACGATTTCTCGCCCGAAGAGCCACATTCGCAAACGATTGAAGTGGTAGTTAAAGTTCCACTGGATTTTTTCGAGCAGGTTCATGATGTGCTTCGGGGGTTGTTGGCTTCTTGTATCAAACGGCTCCGGTTCTCACACCTAAAATGTGGAGAGCGCTCCTGCAGAGGGGGCCGCGTAACGCGAGCTTTCCACCTTGAGGAAATTCAGGATCACCGGCGCGAGAATCACGCCCGGAATGCCCATCAGCCCCTCCCCTACAATCAGCGCGATGAAGGTGAGCCACATCGGATGCCGGATGCGCGATCCGATGATTTTGCTGTTGAGTAAATACTCCATCTTGTGAATGACCACCAAGAAAACCAGCGCGCCCAATGCCATCTGCGGCGAGACCAACCCGAAGGCGATCCCGACGATCAAAATATTGCTCAAGAGGTTCCCCACGATGGGTAGCAGCCCGCAGAGAAACGTTAGAGGAATCAGGAGTCCGGCATAAATCCACAATGGCGTGGCGAGCACAAAAGCGGCGGTGGCTGTGGTGTTGATGAGCGAAATCAACAACTGCGCTCCCATGACTGTCTCAAAGCTCCGATAAAATGTGCCAAAGCAATTTGCGATGGCTGCGTGGTAATGCGTGTAGAGATTTTGCTCCGGCGACTCCTCCGGTTTGCGGCTCAAGAACATTCCAAGGGCGATGACGATGCCTGCCGCCAGCATCAGGAACTCTTTGGTGGCAATCTTTGCAAAGTTGCCCAGATAGCCGAGGCTGTCGCCCACCATCTTCGGCGCGGCGTCCTTGAGGTCGTCCAAGTCCGAGAACGGCAGGTCGATGTTGTGATTGTCGGCGTAGCGAACAATATGGGGGACCGCTTCGGCCACGATTTTCGGCAGCTCTTTTACCGCCCGATGGACAAAGAGGCCGAACCCATAACTCACCATCACCACCAGCACGAAAAACAGCAGCACCGCCAGCCAACGCCGCTGCTGAAAACAGAGCTTGTGGAGCGCAAACAGTGCGAAGAGCATCGTGACTAGGAGCGTCGCCAAATGCAGCCAGGCCGAGAGAGCGAGCGTCGCCGCGAAGAGACCGTAGGAAAAGACAGCGGCCCGGTTGGGAATCAGGGAACCGTTGCGAGGGGAATCCATGTCGGGTTTTTATCCGGTCGCGGGCCGATGTGCAAGGCCGTAGAAGGGGGCTAAGGCTCTTCGTAAGTGCCGACGGCGCGCAATCCGTCGGCGCTCAATTCAAAGACTTCGCGGCTCACCGGACATTCGGATTTTCGATAAATGGCAAGCACCCGGCTGGCATAATCTGGGTAGCGGCTCGCCAGTTTGGGAAAGAGGAAGAGAGTGTGGCGATCCGGGATGGCAACAAGCAGTTTGGAGCCGAATAGCGGAGTGAAGCGTGGGAGAAAATCAGGGGCCAATACGACGGCGGTGATGTCGTCTGGAAGGTATCTGGAACGAAGAATGGCGCACTCCAGAACCTCACGGCGGTCGCGGATCAACTCCGGTTTTGCCAGTGCTGCTAGTTCAGCGGACGCGGCGGCAGCGGTTTTGGCAGAGAACGCCTTCCAGTCGAGACCCAGCGCGTCGAAAGCGTTCTGGTCCATGAGGCAAACTATCCTTTCCTTGGCTGCAGTCACCCACGCGGCGGCGAACACAGCCTCTTTGGAACCGGGAATCGGTGCGGTGACCTGCGGTAGGGTGTATTTCGCTGCGATCACCACTCGCCAGGTGGAGGGCGGGGGCAACGGCGGCTCCAAGGCTGCTTCGGCTGTTTCCATCGCGCATACTGCAATGGCGGCAGCCCACACCATCATGCGAATCCTTTGGACGAATCCGGTTTTGAACCTTGCACTTTGGCGGCGAAACTTCATTTTTAGAGGCACTGCTTATGATTACGTTTCTCGAAGGCACGCTCGTCGAGTCTCTCCCGACACAGATCGTTGTCAATGTCCACGGCGTCGGCTACGAGGTGCTCATCCCTCTTTCGAGTTTTGATAAGCTCCCGCCAAACGGGCAGCCAATCAAGATTTTAACCCACCTGCAAGTGCGTGAAGACGCCCATATTCTCTACGGCTTCATGAGCGCCACCGAGCGCGACCTCTTCCGGCTCCTCATCCACCACGTCTCCGGCATCGGGCCGAAACTCGGGCTGGCCGTCTTGAGCGGCATGACCGTCGGCAACTTCCAGTCTGCCGTGGTCAACTCTAACACCGGGCTCATCGCCAAAATCTCCGGCATCGGCAAAAAAACCGCCGAACGCATCGTGCTCGAATTAAAGGACAAACTGGGCATCGCGGCGGCATGGGAAGCGGCCTCGGCCGAACACGCTCCCAGCGATGAAGATTTGCGAATCAACGACGCCGTGCTCGCGCTCATTTCCCTTGGCTACAAACAGGTGGACGCCCATAAAGCTGTCAAACGCGCACTCGTGGACGCAGGAACCGCCAGTGTCACTGCCAGCGTTGAGGATCTCGTGCGTCAGGCGCTCAAACTTTTGATTTAAGGGGCGCCTTTTGAAAAATCGAATCCATTGCTTGCATTTTCACAGAATCGCTGGCATAAGAAAGACATAATGTCTATCGGGATTATAGAGAAATCGCGGCAAATCCGCGACGCTGTGCCGGCAGAAGGCTTTTTCGAGGGCAAGGACTGGCTGATTTCGCCCGAGCCCTTCCCTGTGTCGCATGCCTTCGCTGACGAGCTGGAGAAACTCGGCCACCGGCTCCATCTCTTCGTCCGCGCGTGCAACCAGCTCTACTTCCAAAGCGTCAAAGGCAAACAGCCTCCTTGGATTGCCGAACTTCTGGACCGGGGTAAACCGCCGGAGTTGATCGAGCTTTCCCGCAAAAACCGCGAAGAGCTCCCGGCCGTTCTCCGGCCCGACCTGATCCTCACCGACGACGGCTTCGCCATCAGTGAACTCGATAACGTCCCCGGCGGCATTGGGCTTACCGCGTGGCTGGGAGAAACTTATGCCCGGCTTGGTAACGACATCCTGGGTGGCGCAGAAGGCATGGTCCAAGGCTACCACACCATCGCCCCCGGCGGCGCGGACATCGTTGTTTCTGAGGAATCCGCCACCTACCGACCTGAGATGCGCTGGCTGGCGGATCGGCTCAACGAACGCTATGCGCCCGCCCGCTGGCGCGTCTTCGACGGCTCCGAAACCAACGTGGACTGGCAGCCCACCGTCTATCGCTTCTTGGAACTCTTTGACCTGCCCAACGTTCCGTGCGCTCCCGGGCTCATCGCAGCGACCAACCGTGAGCCCGGCAATGCCGTGCGCATTACCCCGCCGCTCAAGCCGTTTTTGGAAGAAAAACTCTGGTTCGCCCTCTTCTGGTTGCGCCCGCTGCGGGAATTCTGGCGGCGGGAACTGAGCGAGCGACACTTCCTCCAGCTTCAAAAAGCGATCCCCTACACGTGGCTTGTCGATCCCGCGCCACTCCCGCCCCACGCCGTCCTGCCCGGCCTGGAAGTCCACGACTGGGCGGAAGTTGCCGCCTTCTCGCAAAAAGAGCGCGAGCTTGTCCTGAAAATCAGCGGATTCTCAGAGATCGCATGGGGCAGTCGGGGCGTCCACGTCGCGGCAGATCTCCCACAAGTTGAATGGCGCACCATTTTGGAAGAGGCGCTCGCCGGCTACAGCACGAGGCCCTACATCTTGCAACGCTTCCGCAAAGGGCGGCTCGTCACACAGCCCTACGTGGACGCTGCGGGCGAGGAGCGCATCATGCAAGGGCGGGTGCGGCTCTGCCCGTATTACTTCCTCGCCGAAGGCAGGACACGCCTGGGCGGCGCGCTCGCCACCATCTGCCCGGCAGACAAAAAACTCCTGCACGGGATGCGCGACGCTGTTTTAGTGCCCACGGGAGTCGTAAATAACGCTTGAACCGGCGGCGCGGCTCCCCTAATTTACCCGCCCTGTGTCAGGGTAGCTCAGTGGTAGAGCAGGGGACTCATAAGCCCTTGGTCGGGAGTTCAACTCTCCCCCCTGGCACCATTTATTTTTCAGAAAGAGACCGTAAAAGGAGAGGTGGCTGAGTGGTCGAAAGCAGCGCTTTGCTAAAGCGCCGTACCCCAAAAGGGTACCGGGGGTTCGAATCCCCCCCTCTCCGCCATTCCACTAAAAAAGAGGCGGTTTTCTCTGAAAGCCTGTTATTATCAGGGTCAAAAGGACGCGATGAACCCTTACCCTGATACACCAGCCCTCTTTTTAGCCGTGCCCGGCCATACCCGTTTGTTTCGTCGCAACGGAGGAACTTACTACCTCCGCGCCAAGGTTCCCCTCGCGCTCCGCCCTATCATCGGTAGAACCGAAATCCGAAAATCCCTTAACACCAAGGATTACAAGGAAGGTTTATCGCGGGTATGGTGGTGGCGAGAGTGAGTAATGCCATTTTGCAGAAATAGAAGGACTCTTAAGCGCCAAAGGCGCGGCCCATAAGAGCCCAGCCGGAAGGGTTGAGTCTTTTGAGAGGGATGCACAGGGCTGAAGTCCCACACCATAGTGCACCCTCCGTTATGACGGGGGCTTTTTTCAGCCCTGATCCTGCTTTGACTGGGAGCCCTTGAGCCTTGCCCAGGGCTATAATGGGGCATACCTCTGATGCTTACGGTAATTTTGCTTCCTGATGAAAAGGCAAAAAAGCCCCTCCGCATCAAGCGGAGGGGCTTTGAATAACCTTGGCTACTGGGCGTTAACTTGAAGACTTATCAAGCGTTGGCAAGGGCCCGGCGACGGCGTGCCATTACCACGAGGCTAAACAAGCCGATGGAGGCCAGAGCGTACGTTGAAGGTTCAGGCACAGCCAAGAATGTCAGCGTTCCGTCGCTGGCCAGGCTGAATGTTCCTTTGTCTGTGCCAGGGGTGCTTCCACTGGCGACATAGGGCAGGTAATAAATGTCAGCGGAGGTTGCGCCCGTGCTCGAGACACCTGCTTCAATGCCGCCACTGAAGTAGGTATACCCATAGTTCCCGTTCGTTCCAACCTTCTGCGTATAACTGCTTAGGTCGGTGCTCGCATCAATAATAGCCCCATTGATACCAGTTCCCGTGGTGGTTTGCCCATTGAGATCACTGTAAAGGGGAGTGATCTTGGCTACTGCTGCATTCTGAAGGGTGCTACTTTTGCTTTGCCATACGGTTCCGTTGGGCGAAGTGGCCCACAGGGTCTTCGTTGCGGTGTCGCCGGAAACGCTCCATACTAATGTGCTGGCCGTGTTCCATGAACTCCCATAAAGCGCGGTCAGGTCTGCCCCTAGAGACAGCGTGAAGTTGCTTGAGAGTGCAGTCGTTGCAGAACCCAGATCAATTTCCAGATTCTTGGTGCCATTGCCAGAGATGCCGCCCAAGAGATCGGTGGAATCCGTCACGCGGAAAGCCAAGATCAAGTCTCCCTGAGTGCTGGTGACGGTGGTGGCCTTAGCCGAGGCCGCAATCGATACGAGACCGACCAAGGCGATGATGAGATGCTTATATTGTTTCATAATGTTTTCTGTAGTTGTCGTGTTTCGTTCCAGAGTTTAGTAGTTTTGATAAACGGGTGTGCCTTCCACGCCAGGACGTGCCACGAGCACGCTGCTATCCAGAAGAATGCCAGCGTCACCGTTTCCAGTGCCGACAGCGCCACTCGAATTTGTTGGGGCGTCCGTTGTGAAAATCTTGTCTGCGATGTCGTCAGCCGCCTGCTTGGCGTTGCCGGAGATCGCATACGTTCCCGAACCGATATAGTAGAGGTGCGCATACGACCAGAGTGTGTATAGGCCGTTCTTGACTGCAGCGGGAGAATAGGCCACGCCATTGTAGCTGAGAGCCTTTCCACCGTTGGCGACCAAGCTGGCAGTATCCGCAACCCCGTTGTATCCCACAAAATAGACTTCAGAGATCGGGGAGGGGGCAAGAGTCGGATCGCTCGAATCGGCAGAATTGCCAAAGGTCAGGCTACTAGCAGTTACCGGGTTCAGAGAACTCAGAGCGTTGGAGAGGTCGCTCGTCAGGTTGTAGCCGGAATGACCGTATTGATTCCAATTGATTGTAGGTTCCGTATTGAGCGGCGCATTTGCTGGCCAGAGGTAAAGCCCCGTAACGGTGCCGTTTGTGCCTCCGGTAACCACCCCGTCTGCTTGGGTCGTCAAGCTAGTGCCGGAGAAGGTGAGTTTATACTGCTGCGGCGGGTTGCCGAAGCCGTTTTGAGCCTCAGCAAATGGCACGGTGCGTGCACCAGCATCCTGACTGCGGCCAGCAAGGAAGGCGTATTTGTACTGATCGGCGTTGGTTCCTGTAAACAGTGAAACAGGGAGATAACCATTCGTGATCAGGCCGTTGGCCTGCTGTTGTGTAATATTCGTGAAGGGCTGCGGGTAACTGCCGGATTGTCTGCCGAGCACCCATTGGAATGCAGCAATGCCAACCGCATTAGCACCTCCAGCGGATGATGGCGAACCGGCATCTACCAGATGCGCCCCAAGGATTGCTGCCGCTGCCGCGCGTCCCGTTGCTCCCGACGTCGCAACGGTGGACGCGCTGGAAGTGGAATAGGAAACGGTCACTCCGACATCCGGAATACCGGATTCCGACAGTGAGGCGTTTGGAACGGAGTAACCAGATGTTGTCAGACTGGAAAGTGTGGTGGAATCAGTTTTGATCCATTTCACGATGGTGTTGCGCTTGGCAACATCCACTACCCCGGCCAGATCACCGGTCCAGTAGGTCTCGATGATGATTGGTTGGTTGGTTGAGGCGAGAGTTCCTGAGTAAATAGAGGCATTCGGCTTGTAACGGCTGCTGCCATTATACCCGAATACATATCCAGGTTTCAGGATGTCCTCGATGGCTTTTTGCGTTGGAGGCCGATAGGTCGCGGCACCCGCAATACGAAGAACCGTTGTTGTAGCTGAAGCTGTTCCGGCAAGGGTCAAAGCGAGTCCGCTCGCCACTAAGAGTTTAATGAGTTTCATATCTGATCTTGTTTTTAAGGATTGTTTTGATTTTCAAACGAAAGCCAGCAGGCAGTGGGTGAGGTTTTCGCCCTTGGCGATGCTGTTACTCGTTTGGTTGTTTGGAGACCTCCGCTGGAGCGGTCGGGAAAAGGGATAATTTGTCGGCGTTGGACGGAACGCGGATTTTGCGGGTGGCCTCGATTTGCACCACCTCGCCGCCATGCACCTTGATCTGGATGGTACCATAGTCAGCAGCTTCCACCGCCTCGCGGATGAGGTTCAGCCAAGCGGGCGTCGAAAAGACAGGGCGTGCGGCGTGCCCTGTTCTTTGGGAAGCATATTCGGAAGTAAAAACCGATTTCATACACCACCTACTAAATGGGTGGGCGTTATCTGTCAACGTATCTTTTCAAAAACTTTACCGATAAAAAGGGAGTTAAACGACCGCTCTCAGTCTTGAGGCAGCCGAAAGTTCGGAGAACGCGTGTATCTCTCTTCTACATGAGCAACAAATCGCTCCCTTTGGTTCAGCACCCGGTCACCCCCTGCAGAGTCTGTTGGCAGCGGCAATCCCGTCTGCAGGTGAAGATTTGAACTTGTCCTGTAACTAATATCATGCGCAAGAAATCGCTTCCTTTGTATGTGGGCGCAGATCTCACGCTGCCTTTCACAGGGGCTCCAGAATCTACCAATTTCCTACCACTTTTTACCGTTCCACATGGGTCTGATACAGTCTCCGAACAAAAAAGCCATCATTTCGGGCCGAGTGCCCAACGGCTGCCGAGCCTTTAGTGAAGCCATTTCCAGAGTAAAATGGCGGAAGGGGTGGGATTCGAACCCACGGTGAGATTTCTCCCACGTTCGATTTCGAGTCGAGTGCCTTAAACCAAACTCAGCCACCCTTCCTTTAAATTAGCAACGACTTGCTTCGCGTCTCCGAAGACGGATTTGACTGTTGCGTGGTTGGTTTGTTAAACACCAAACAGCGGCCAGTTTCTGAAACGTCATCGGAATTGATGATATTATGTCCGTGCCTCGCTTGCGGCAAGGAAAAAGGGGCTGTATAAAACCAATCTCCTTTTTATCGCCAAGAGCAGAATGCACACGCACCTCGACCCTACAGGGAAGTGGCGTTTGAGCCGGGCGTAATGTGCGTGGGTCTCCGGGTTCAGGCGCCTTCGCGAATCTTGGGCACCCGAGGCGCGCGCAGGCGATACGATTCGGGGAGCCGGGAGCCGACCAGTGGGCTGCAGTAGTTGCGGAAGGCGTCCGTCACGCCGTTGCCTTCCTCATTGATGAAAGCGTCCGGCATGATCCGCGTCTTGCCGGCCACATCCGCAAGGGGGACCATGTTGTATCGCGTTTGCGCATGACTTTGAACATGCGCGCGCCGGATGAGCAGGAGATTGCCGTTGGGATCGAGAATCAGCGCAGACACCGCGGTGATGGGGTTGTTGAAATCGCGATGTCCGCAGGCCTGGCAATGCCGTTGGCCCGGCGGCTCAAGCCGGTAATCGGCTGAACCGCAAAGCGGGCATTGCGTGTAGGCGGCGATGAGTTCCAGTGACATAGGTTTTTTTGCGGTCAATAACCGGCGGGAGCAACCTTGTCTCCATCCAGATGAGGATTCGGCAGGGAACCTTGGAAACCGCGTGTGATGGCTTCGTTGAGCATGGCTTTGGTGGCAGTTGCCCCGATTCGCGTCACGCCGAGTTCCCTCACGGCAAGGAGATCATCAAGGGTGCGAACGCCGCCAGCGGCTTTGATCTGGATGTGGGGGGCGGTGTGCTGGCGCATGAGCTTGAGGTGCTCGATCGTGGCGCCCTTGTAGTTGTATTGACCGTCGGCCTGCTTGACGAATCCGTAACCGGTGGAGGTCTTGACGAAGGCGACATTCACCTCGGAGCAGATTTCGCAGAGCTTGATGATCTCGGCGGTGGTGAGATAGTCGTTTTCAAAGATGACCTTGAGGATCGAACCGGCGGCGATGGTGGCTTGGTTGATGAGGTCGATCTCGCGTTTCACGTAGTCCCACGCGCCGGATTTGACTTTGCCGTTGTTGACGACCATGTCGATTTCCTTCGCGCCCGCAAGCGCGGCGGACTCGGCCTCGACGACCTTGATGCCAGTGGTGCTGTTCCCGTGGGGGAAGCCGATCACGGCGCACGCCATGACATCGGATCCAGCGAAGATGTCGAGAGCCTGGCGGATGCTGTAGGGTTTCACGCAGGCGGTGGCGACATTGTAGTCGCGGGAAAGTTCGCATCCCGCCTTGATCTCTGCATCCGACATGGTCGGATGGAGAAGCGAATGATCGATCATTTTGGCGAGTTGAAGGAGGGTGGGTTGGGTTGTGCTCATGGAAAAAGCATAGGCTTTATGTGTCGAGGAAAGCAATGCCCGCGCAGGCAAAGGCATATCTATTTAGGAAGTTGTTTTTGCGATGGAATTATGGAAGGGTCTTTGCCAAATCATCCACATGCTCAAAAAACAAAGATACCATCGGGTTCACGCGGCGCATCGGCTTCATTTTCTGAGAGCTGTGTTTGCCGACTTCCACCGCCTGGACATGCGAATGGACCACGAATATCCAATACATCATCACGGCGGGTATGAGGCCATTTTGGTGGAGCGCGGCCCCTATCTCTGCGAGCTGAATGGCGAGGAGCTTCGCTTGGTCGCCGGCGAGGTTCTTTTCATCAAGCCGGGGGATACGCATGCGGACCATCTGCGAAAAGGGCAACGCCATTATGTGTTGCACTTCACTTTGGAGTCTGCGGAGGGCGGCAGAGTGCCGGAGTTATTTGCTCCTGGAGTGCGGGTGAACCAGCAAATCGTGCGCGGGAATGTTTCAAGGGATGCGAGGCTCCTGAAAGAAATCCAATCGGAGGCCCAGTCTGGTCCCGATCACGCGGCAGCGGTTCAGGATGGCCTTCTTGCAGCCGTGTTCTGGAGATGGGTTCGCGGATTGCCCAAGGCGGCCTTGAGCCGGGAGTGGCGGGAGTTACCAGCAGCGGAAGGGCGGCGCGAGGAAATCGCCCGGGTTTTAGCCAAGCATGTGCGCAACAATCCCACCATCACGGAACTTGCCTGCGAGCTGAAGGTGAGTCCCCGCCAGTTGACGACCCAATGCCGGATATTGCTTGGAGCCCCGCCTGCGAAACTGCTCCAGGAGTTCAAGCTGCGCGAAGCCGAGAGAATGCTGCGTTATCAGGGAAAACGAGTCAGCGAAGTAAGCGAGGTGCTTGGATTTGCAAATCCCTTTCACTTTTCGCGGGTCTGCCGCCGCGCTTGGGGATATCCGCCGAGTGCATTGATGAAGGGGTGATTTTTTGCAGGCTAGGACGGCGGGATGCACTGACAAGAATGCTGTTTGCGGACTTGATTACCACAATTTTCCCGACGGAGGGCTTGGGAAATCGTCGGTGAGGAACGGGTCTTTGGTTATCTGGAGATGAGAGTTGAGGCGGGTGGAAAGGTCGGCTTTGATCTCGGCATAGGCAGGGTCGGCGGCGCGGTTGCAGGCCTCCATCGGGTCGAGGTAGAGGTCGAAAAGTTCCTCGTGACCGAGGGGGCGGTCATACCATCCGAAGCTCTCCATGAGCGGGGTGGGCGGCCCATCATGGCGCATCTGAGGGCCGGTGGACAGATGGCGCCGGATGTATTTGTAACGCTCGGTGCGGATGCCGCGCAGCGGTTCGAGCATGCCGTGGTAAGTCTGCTCGGTGAAGATGGCCTCGTGCAAGGCGGGCACCTCGCCGCGTACGAGCGGGAGCAGGCTTTTACCTTCCAATGCGTGGGGCACGGTGCGGCCGAGCAATTCGCAGAGGGTCGGGTAAATATCGAGCTGCGAAACGATGGGCTCGATGACACGGCCACCGGTGAGGGCGGCGGCGAGCGGGGGGTTTTTCGGGCCACGGATCATGAGCATCACCTGCGTGCCCTGGTCGGAGAGAG
>Ga0118677_10003422_pt1 | contig 15397 bp, 19 predicted proteins | sample AliMusrvi5mmetaG_FD_86154 | JGI IMG/M metagenome (GOLD analysis project Ga0118677, IMG submission 86154)
TCTGCATATAGGCGAGTTTGGCCTCGGGCGTTGCCTCTGCAAGAAAGTCGTCGACTCCAGCCTGGGCAGCCATCGCGGCTGCGGGGGATAGGCGTCGTCTACTTTACGGTATAGATTTTCCGACCACTATTTCTAGAATGGAGCTCCGTCCGATCATCGAGGGACTTCGGTGGATCAAGTCTAACTGGGTTGTTGGCGGGGGCTTCAGGGTACTGGTGACCAGTGACTCCGAGTATACCGTCAAGACCCTATGCGGGCTGTATCCAAGAAACAAGAATGAGGAGCTGTGGGCTGCGGTCGACGTAGCGGCCCAGGGCATGCAGGTCAACTACCGCTGGCGGGAGCGCAATAGCCTACCCTATATGGAACTCTGCGACGCAATCTGTGGACCGCTGCGAGACCACATGATTGCCCACATGAAGACCGTCGCGAAGGACTGTAGAAAACCGGAGGCTGCGATGCCCTACTTTGAAATCGAGGAGGAAGAATGAACGACCGCCCCAATTATGAGATCGAGCGTACCCTGGTGCTCTCCACGACCCACATCACCCGGGAAGATGACGCACTTCTGGAACGAGAGGACCTTGTAAACACTACGTATGACCCGTATGAGTTTGGGGTTAGGGTCTTCATTAGCAATGATCCCGCCTATCGTCTCGCTACCAGACTGGATGGGTTCAGCGTGGCCTTTCAGGATTTGATCGAGCTGGCCCATGCGAAGGGATGCAGTTGGCTTCGGCTAGACTCCGATGGACCCGTCATGGATAACCTAAAAACTTTTGATTGGTAACTATGAATACTGAATTCAAACACCGCGGATACACCGTCTCGGTCGAACAGGACCCAGATCCCATGAACCCCAGGGAGGATGACAACATTACCGGCATGGCCCTCTTCCACAAGCGGTATCGGCTTGGCGATCTAGGTCATGGTTATCAGTCTGCGGATTACCAGGGTTGGGCCCAGATGGCCGAGGCAATACGCAACAAGGAGCGCCCGGCGCTCATGAAGCCGGTATACATGTACGATCACTCCGGTCTGACCATCTCGACCACGCCATTCGGCTGCCCCTGGGATTCCGGCCAGATTGGGTTCTGCTGGATCACCCGCGAGAAAGCCAAGGCGGAGCTGGGTATCCGCCGGATGACCATTCGGAATAACCTCAAACTCGACAGAACTCTAGAAGCTGAGATCAAGCAGTATGACGAGTTCCTCGGCGGGAATGTCTATGCGACCAGCATCGTAGACCCCATGGGCGGCGTGAGTGATTTCGTCGGGGGCTACGCCAGGGAGGACGTCAAGGACGAGCAGTCGTATGCCGTCAAAGAAGCGTTCATGGTAATTGATGCGACGATCAACAAGGAACCAACATGATACCAGTAAAGATTCTCCACACGGCAGACGGCCACGCGGGCTATCGTCAGTATGGTTTCGCCCAGCGGGAGTCCGACTTCTACGAGGCACTCCGCCAAGTAGTCGAAAAGGCCATTGAGCATAAGGTTGATGCAATCCTGATTGCTGGCGATCTCTTCGATTCCACTAAACCCCCGGCGCTTGCCGTCAGGGTCGTCCAGGGTCTGGTTAAGATTGCCAACCAGCACCACATCCGGGTCCTGGGGATCGACGGTAACCACGACTGCTGTGACTCCAACTGGCTCAGAATCTGCGGGATCGAGCCTCTCGATGGCATCCGCGTGCTGATCGAATCCAGGGACCAGTCTTGTGGCGTGATGGTTGGGGGTATCAATGCGACTCGCCAGCTCGAGTTCTTCCGGAAGGTTGAGGCGCTCAAGCTACAGGGACCGACCCCCATCCTGGCAATCCACCAGGCTGTCAGCGAACTCTCCGGATTCCCCAGTGACTTCACGGCCCTCCACATGGCGACCGCGTTCAAGCCCCTGGGGGTCCAGTACTGCGCCATGGGCGACATCCATCAGCGGGGCCGTACTATTGTGGGCGGATGCTGGTTCGTATATCCCGGGTCCACTGAGGTCAACGACACCAGCGAGGACGGCGATAAATCGGTCGAGATCCTGACCTGTGATGGTCAGTCGGTCCAGGTCGATACTGTGCCGATCAAGACCCGCCGGTTCCTGATCAAAACACTCGAAAGCGACGCCGATGTCGATTCCGTGGTGCTTCAGGCCAACGAGCCCGACAAGCCTTTCATCTTGGGATGGTACCGGGCCGACAAGCGGGATATAGGGAAGCGGGCAGAGGCCCTCCTGGCCCAAGCGGGCTGTATGTTCCGGATCATGCCGTTCAGCGGCCAGCAGGGTAGCCAGGAGATCGCCCAGAAGACCTTTGAGCGAAAAGGCGCCATGCTGCAGCTGACGGATGCCGTCACAACATTCTTCGAAGAGAATACAGTCGAATTCCAACTCGTCTTTCAGTTCCTGGGTAACCCGGATAACGCGAAAGAAGTAGCCAGACAATATGTAAAAGAAAAAGGAGCCTAGTATGGATGGCGTATTCAAGAAGCAACTGATGCAGCTCAGCAACCAGGACGTCAACGAGGCCTGGGGGATCCTGCGGGTTCGTGACCGAATTCTCCGCCAGGAGGCCGCGATGGGCTTCAACGTGGGTGACCGGGTTAGCTGGGGATCTAACAAGACTCGCCGCACCATGCGGTGCGAGGTGGTAAAGATCAACACGAGCACGGCGACGGCCAAGACCGAGCAGGGAACTTGGCACGTTTCAGCCAACCTGCTCAAGAAAGTCACTGCCCTGTTTATCGCAGCCCTACTGGCTGGAACCACCTGGGCGGATGGCCTATCGGTTTCGATCGAGAATGACATCATGACGGGGAGCGACAATAACTACTCGCACGCTACCGAGATCAAATGGAACGTGACAGGCCAGTCGCGGACCGGCGACGTATTTTTGACGTCCGTGGGCCTCCGGCAGGCTTTCTATACGCCAGAGGATATCTCGGATCCTGTCATCCATTCGTACGATCACAACTACTGCGGCGTCGCCGTGCTGTTCTATCAGCAGTGGCAGAAGGAGCAGTTGCTTGGGGACGATGAGTACGTCCTGTACGAAGTGGACATCGGTGTACTGGGGCCGGCCGCGTTGGGCAAGGAGACGCAGTCCTACGCTCACAGAATCATACCGGGCAATATCCAGCCCCAGGGCTGGGCCCAGCAGTACCAAAATGAGCCCATCGTGAATGGCTACATGGAGCGACATAATGGGATCATCAACGCTGGAGACCGCGACGGCTTTGGCGCCCGGTTGGAGGCCCTGAGCGGCGCCAGTGTCGGCACTACTTGGGTGAATACGTTTGTGGGTGGCGAAGCTAAATTGGGTTGGAATATTCCCGACTTCGTATCCGACAACGTGTTCCCCATGAAGGCAGTACAGGGTGGATTTGCCCGTACTAGGGACTTCTATTCGTACCTCAAGTTCGAATCCCGGGGTTATGCGCAAATATGGAACGCCACGCTGGGTCAGAGCATGTACAACAATAACCAGTACGCCCGCAGCCCGACGCCGTTTGTTGCAGAAAACTCAGTTGGGTTCGTGCTAGGCTACGGCGCCCTCTCGTTTTGCTACCTACGCACAATGCGGACCATGGAGTTCTACGGGCAGCAGCATGGCATGGACTACGGGACCCTGATCGTGAACCTGGGGGCGACGTTTTGAAAAACGAGCAAGCAATGCAGAACCTGGCAATCCAGGTCTGTATCGAACTGGCGCCCTGGATCGGGAGCCAGTATCTGACGGGGTCCCGGGTGATCTGCCGGCCATTCCACCCGGATGCCGACCTCGATATCATCTTGCTGACCAGGGGGCCGCGAGATTTCTACAACCACGTTGGACCCTTTCTGGATGCGGCTAGTTGGCACAACGACGGATCTGACCCCAGGGTGGCAGGTCCCAAGACACCGCCATGGATGCACAGTTATACCAAGGATGGCGTCAACCTGATCATCACGGGGGACCCGGACCGCTTCAAGCGGTTCTGCGCCGCCACCGAGGTGGCGCAACGGATGAACCTTCGGGATAAGACCGAGAGGATCATTCTGTTCCACGCCGTGGTATTCGGTCAGACCCCCCAGGAAACCCTGGAGGAGCTCACACGCCGGAGAGTCCCCCTGATTGACCCCAACCAGGACCCCGATAACTTACCCTTCTGAGGAACTATGGACAAACGAGTTAGATTGAGCCCTAGCGAAAAGAAGAACGCCGACGAGAACTACCCGGGTCGACTTTACACGGTAGTGGCCCGCCCCGGGGCCAAAACGGGACAGACCTGCCGGGTCTCAGCGGTTTACGTGGATGACGGGCGTATTATCCAGTCGGTGCTGGTCCAGTCCCCGGAGGGAGTCCCGGATGCCATCCGCGAGATCCTCAACACGATGGACAGTTGGGCACAAGACGGGAAAATGGCCCAAGATTCCCGTCAACGTCTTGCCAGCAACGCGGCATCTGCCCGACTCGCCGCCGCTGCCCCGGAACTGCTGGCAGCCCTGCAGGCGCTGGTGGCCGGATTCGAGAGTGATCTCATGGAGGATGTCATGTTCGAGCACGATATGGGCTGTGGCGGAGAAGGCGAATGCGAACTCTGTACAGCACGGGCTGTTATCAAGAAAGTGACAGGTACGAAATGAGCGACGAAACTAAACCGCCCTGCCCGTTCTGCGGGTGTAGGCGAATCATCATGACAGGGCGAGATGACGCTCAGGCCCAGACCCACCAGCTTGCCTGCGATCTCTGCGGAGCCAGCTCGGGGCACTGCCGAACTCCCGAAGGGGCCCTGGCGGCATGGGCCCGCCGAGCGCCGCCCGAGAGTGATAGTTCGACGAAGAATCGAAATGAATAACGAAAAGGATAGCATGAAAAAGACAACCAAGAAGCCTGTCAAGAAGGTGACCAGGAAGGTCGTCGGGTCGGCCCCCGCTAACATCATCGAGGTCGTTCTGGGACCATACGGCACCCGGGTGGAGGCTGAACAGGAGGCGCTCCAGTTCCAGCACCCCAACGTGTTCAGTTATCGGTCTGCTATTTTTCCGGTGCCCGCGAACTTCCGGGTTGTCCCGGTAGTAAAGGTCACCAAGGTGGTCCCTGTGGTCGACAACAAGCTGTACCCGTACGGCCTGGCCCTCACCATCCTGGTGGGGGGCGCACCCGACAAGGTAGCAGGCTGGATCCTGGCATTCCGCAACAGGGCCCGCCAGATGATCATCGGGAGCAAGATGTGAAGAACGCCCCATTCCTTGTGGGCTGCACCTACGACGTATACTGCCAGGGTACCCGTGACGAAACCTACGGGGGCTGGCTGGTCTACGCCAGTTCATTCCGGGGCGCCTGTGCGGTCCTGGAGCAGAAGCTCCGCCAGAAGAATCCAGATTCAAATCCCCGGGACTTCGAGAATCGTACAGTCAGCGCAGGAGATTAACTATGAAACAAGAAATCAAAAGGGTCATCTGCGACGGCTGCAGCTTGGCTGAGGACTATAACCCCAAAAGCTTCGGGGATAGTCAGAACCATGACTGGTTCCACATCGAGTTTACCTCGCCGAAGGGCGCCAGGATCCAAAAGGACTTCTGTGGGCGCCACTGTGCTCAGAAGTTCTTCAACAATCTCAGGGCCAAGCCTGGCGATAACGAGACCGACGAGTGTGACTCGCCGTCCATCCCGCTCGAAGACACTATGGAAGCCGAGATAGTAGCCCTTCGGGGCAAGCTAAAGAAACTCGTCGACCAGGCTCAGCCGATCACGCCGCTGAATTGTCCCATCTGCGGACAGTTAGCGTGTAGGTGTTTCCGTCGCTATCGGCCGCCGGCCGTCCAGGAGCGCCTGGGAGTCGATCGGTATCCCCCGGTCGTAAACTCGCAGACCCGCCCCCTTGATCCCAGCCACCCGACCTATTAAACCAAAAGGACACCATGATACTGAAACGCATCAGGCTTCATAACTACTGCCAGCACCGTGACCTTGATCTCGCGATCGAAGGTACCTTGATCGCCCTGACGGGTCCCAACGGGAAGGGTAAATCCAACCTGCTGGGTGGCATCCAGTTCGGCCTCACGGGCGAACATCCGGGTAAGAATAAGGATCAACTGCTCAGCTGGGGCGCCGCGGAAGGTCGTGTCGAGATCGAGTTCGAGCACGAGGGTGTCCAGGCCACGATCACACGGGCACTCCACAGCACCTTCTCGGAACTCCAGTGGGGGTCAGAATCGATCCGGGGAACCACCCAGGTCAACGAGGCCCTCAGGGTACATCTCGGGATGGATAAGGATCTAGTCAAGCAGGCGGTATTTGTCCGTCAGGCCGAGATCGACTCGATCCTGTTCACCACTGCCCGGGAACGGGAACTCGCGTTCCAGCGCCTTCTGGGGATCGGGGAGACCTCAAAGATCCACAAGGTCCTAGGTGATGTAATCTCCGAACTGGCCCTTCCGGTCAACTACGATGAGCAGATTGCCCAAGGGAAGGCCCGCCATCAGGAGCTGACCGCCAGGGTCACGATCCTGGGGGGCCAGCTCGCTCAAATCCAGACAGCCAGGAATCAAGCCCCACAGGCGACCGACATCTTGGCCCAGCTGGCTAGCATCCGAGCCAGTCTCCAGGCGGCTATCCGGGTCACCGGGGCTGTTACCCCCTTAGAGGAGCAGGATAGTCGGACCAACCAGGCCAAGGGCTCCATGGACGCCATTCTGCCTATCGAGCTAAGTCTTCCCGAGACCGACAGGTATATCCAGGACCTCCAGGGTCGGATTTACCAGGCCGAGCAATACCAGAGGGCCCAGCAGGCCTGGAAGAAGGCCGGCGAAGCGGTCCTGGCCCTTGGGGTCTCCCCGTACGCCCCCGCGGATCTCCAGACGGCCAAGAAGCAGTACGATGACGCTACCGCGGAGATTAACCGGCTGGCGGGTCGCCACAAGCTCCATCAGGACATGCTAGCAGGCCTGCGGGGCGCCCAGGGGCTCCAAGAGTGCCCGGTGTGCGGTTCGAAGGTCGAAGATATCCAGCGGCTCAATGATCGCCTCCAGGGGATCCTCCAGGGGCTCCAGGAGACCGGCACGACGCTGCGGTCATCCCAACAGGTCTACCAGAAGGTCTACGCCGACATCGACCAGGCCACGAGGACCTTCCAGGATCAGTATACCCGGCTGACCGCCGCGTACCAGCAGGCCGAGTCTACCCTCAAGGGGCTCGTGGTGTCCACCGAGGACCCCGCGGCGTTGTTGCCCCAGATCGGCGAGCTTCAGGAGCGCAGGCGGGCCTATCTGGCTAACTGCACTGCGAGGCAATCCCTCGAGGCCACGTGGAAGACCCACCAGGGGGCACTGGAGCGTTGTCGCCAGGAGTGCCAGGCCGCTATCACGGCCCTCCAGGTTCTGGTCCCCGGCATTCAGCCCCAGGACCTCCCGGGACTCATCCAGGCCCTTCAGGCCCAGATTCCGGCACTTGAGCAGCAGCGTGATCAGCTCCACGGGATGGATACCGAGATCGCCCGGTTGCAGGGAATGGTCGGGGAGCTCCACGATGCAGTCTTGAAGCTCAACCAGGCCGTCAAGCAGCTGGAGGATAAGCGGGCCGGTCAAGCGGGTCAGCAGGAGGCGCTCGGCGTGCTCGGCAGGGTCCGTGACTGGTTCCATTTCTCCAACGGCCCGGGCACGCTCTCGAAAGCCGTCCTGGAGGCGCTCAATCAGGACGTCAACAACTTCCTGGGACAGTTCACGGCCCCATTTGTCGTGGAGCCGTCCAGCGAGACGCTGGGCTTCCGGGTTATCTTCACGGATGGTCGGGAGACTGCCCCAGGGGGCCCCCCGGAGGCATCGGTGCTGAGTGGTGGTGAAAGAATCCAGTTGGCTGTTGCATTCCGCCTTTCGGTATATTGCATGTTTGCGGGAAAGCTCGGCTTGCTGGCGATGGATGAGCCTACGAACTTCCTGGACTCCGCTAACATCGGACGATTCGGTGAAGTGCTACAGAAAGTTAAGAGAATTGCGGCTGGGATGAATTTGCAGCTTATCGTAGCGACGCATGAGACTAGTGTGCTACCGTTCTGCGATACCAGCATCGATCTCACGCCAAAATGACTTGTGCTGGGACTCAATGAGCGAAAACATATTGGAATGAAATATGCAGTAAATGCTACGCCACGAAATCCGAGTCCGATCTCTTAAAGACGACTAGGCAGCCTGGGGTGGCACATCGACCGTATCCGGCCGTGTGCCACCTTCAACCTGACAGATCCGGTGGAGCCACGTAAGTGCTTCCACTTTCCACACCTACAGCCACTCTGGGCCCGCGACAATCATGTCAAAGGCGACAAATGGCAACCCGATACAGAAAACCTCTCAAACGAAACAGGAACCACATGAACGAATCCGAACAGACATCATTGATCCAACGTGCCATCGAAGGTTTCAGCCGAGCCCTCCAGGGTCTCCGCGAAGCCGGTCTCCTTCCCGCCGATGCTCTCGACAATCTCGGGGACATCAAGGTGGTGCCGACAGGCGTCCCGCCGGCCGCCCCGGTAGAATCTGCCGCCGGCCAGACCGAGCAGGTCCCGACCGAGCGCCAGATGCCCGAACGCGGCCCCAACGGCCATTTCCTGCCCGGCGTGAACGCCAAGGTCCGTAAGCCTCACGCGAGCAAGCCCAAGGTCCCCCCGGCACCGCATCAGGTTGACGAGTTCGTCAGCTGGTTCTTCCGGAGCCCGCTGGAGCATCTTTACGCGGTCAAGTGCGGCCGCTACGAGTGCCGCCTCGGCGTTGACGGTGCTGCCCACTGCTTGTTCTTCCACTCGGAGTCCCAGCGGGGTAGGGAGCAGGACGCCAACAACGTCGTGGGGATCAGGCCGCAGAACAGCGCCGTCGGGGTATTCAATGCCTCGGCGCTGCGCTACTCCAACTCACGTGATGCCCAGAAGCGCCCTCAGGCTGCAGCCGAGAAGGCTGGGGCGGTCCCGATCCCGTTCCAGAACGTGGTCGCAAAGACCAACGGGGCTGGCCTTGATCTCACCAAGTTGGAGATCGTCGACTGGTCTGGCTCGGAGCGCCTCCTGATCCCGCCGGTGACACGTCGTCGCGATTGGAATGGTGAGTTCTTTGTGGTCGATCGTCACTTTGCCGGTGCCCTGGTGGTCAAGATCGAAGAGCGTTACTTCCTGTTCGACGCCGACCGGGAGGAGATCAACGAGTTCGGATTCAATCCGTTCTTCACCCACCTGCCGGGTCCCGTCAAGTCGATCCAGGAAGCCTACGAGTCCCTGATGCCACAAGCCGTCAAGGATGCTATCAAGGACGGGATGGCGGTCCAGCGTCAGGGCGAGTTCTTCTTCGTGCCCTGCACGGATGCAGAATTGGTCCAGTGGTTCTGGCCTGCGCAGGCCGAGAAAGCTACCTTGAACATCTGGAAGGCCAGGGAGCGGGTCAGCCTCAGCCGAAACATCCAGGACTTCTCGGAGGTTGGAGCAGCCCAGTACAATGCACTCCAGGCCCATCGCTTCCACCATGCTGGTGAGTTCCTGAAGCGGTGCGCTGATCACAACGGGGGAATGATCCCCGAAGGTGATGGCGAGGTCGACTCGCTGCACAATGCAACCGCCGTGCTGGGTCCGTTTCTCGAGCGCCTCTGTGAGCGTGTCGGATCTCCGTTGGCGCAGGGCTATATTCCGTTCTCCCGCGAGAACCTGATCACGGAAGCCCTCGAGGACAACTATTCTGCTCTGTCCTATTGGGGCACTAACCCTGGTAGTTCCTATATGAGTCCGCTGGCCGATAATCTCTCTGATCGGTTCGCCGCCGCGGTGGAGCCTACGACCCGCGTGGGTAGCCCCAAGGGTGGCGAGTACTTCATGTACAACATGATGATCGGTGAAGCAGCCCGCATGGGCGGTCAGCATCGGGCGACCGGCGTGATCATCCCGCCGAACAACAACCCCGAGGGGAAAGTGGTTCTGGTTGTTGGCGCTGTAACTCATTCCGGACGTGAACATCGCCCTATCTGGATGGCTACGCCGCATCGGGTGTATGCCAATTTGGCCACGGGCAACTTTACAGTCAGTGGGGACGTCGACTAAATTCCTAAGCATCAATAGTATGGTATTAAACCACTTATGGCGTGCCGGTCGGCTTTAGCTTGCCGGCACGCCTTTGAAGCGCTACCCTACTGGATGCGTCCGAAAAAGAGTCACTATTTCAGACAAAGGATACGAACATGGCTGAACCCCAATATGGATTCTGGACCGCTATAGCGACCCGCTTGGGCACATGGATGTGTGGCTGCCCCGCCCTGCTGGCCTGTCGCCCAACCGACCAGGCCCAGTGCCCCCGATGCGGGTACCTGCGCCCCGAGGCGCTTCGATGAAAACACTCGTTGAGATCATTGACGGCTTAATCAATCTGCTTCCAACCCACAATCTCCCGAAGGGCGACGGGTTTCGCAAGATGCTGGATCGCTGCTACCAGGCCGGGTTAATCGACAAGAAAGACTTGTTGGTTGACCACTACTATGGCGGGAAGTGTCGCAACGCCCATATCGCCCGGTGGGACGGCCGTGAGTTCACGTACATGCGAACTAAGTTCGGCGATTGCTTTCCAGAGACCATCCAGCATCCGGAAACCGATGATGGGTTCGATCTCTTTCTTCCTGTCCTGGACCTAGGTCCGCTGGATCACAAGATAATAGAGCGCACTGTATTACGCCAAGAGGCCCCCAGGGTCAGTCGAAGCGCAAAACAATGCGCCGGGGAGCAAAATGAAAAATCCAAACAAAATCACGTGGTCTAAGTGCTGCGGGAATCGGCCAAAGGTCCAGCGGGAAGACGATCCCAAGATCTGGAAGGCCATGTGCCTGATGTGTTTCCGGGAAGTTGAGGCCAAGACCGCCTCGGCACTTGTAGCTGCATGGAACCAGGCTATCGAAACAGTCAAAGTGACCCCTGTCCCCTAAACCTAATCCAACCCGAAAGTAACGATGAGCACGCCTAAAACTAAGCTGACGCCCGCCAAGATCGATTTCTTCACGGCCTGTCGGGAGAACACTGGCGCACACTTCCTAGATTCCGGCAGCGCCTACGGGCGCCAGCACGAACGGCCGACACTCTCTGCCAAAAATACCCCCCGGATCACCTGGGAGGCCGGTAGCTCTGCTACGATTTCGACCCCCCACTACCTTGAGTCCGGTTGGGAGATTGACCGCAAAGTTCAGGCTCGATTTGCCCGCTGGGCTGCCAAGGAAGAAAACGCTAAGCTCGACTGGTTCGAGGCTGGCGCCCAGTTCTGTCAGGATGTCCTGAAGTTGGTCCAGCGGGGCCGTGATAACATCTACAACTGCGAGAACGATCTCAGCCAGGTTTTCGTCTGGGCGACCTACAACGATGGTGAGCAAGACGACTGGGTGTACCCCGACGACTCCACCCTGACTGTGTTCTGGATCCACTGCGGCTGCGATGTTCGAGGCGGTTATGGGCGACCCTTGTTCTGCCGGTCGCTGGGCGATTACGCTATACCGGCCACTATGCCAGCCTGCTACACAGCCACTGCGCTGAGCGATGACGACGAGCATGATGATCTCGATGAGCACTGGCAGGCGGGTTATTCCAGTTACCCGTACGGGGAACTGGAGCAGGATGTTGCGGAGTGGCACGAGGATACTAGGACTATCGATAGTGTAGAGGTTACCCTGAAGACCGGCGAGCGGGTCATCGTGGTAGCCCGGATGCCTTATCTGGGCGGATAATAGGGATTGCGGTCTAGTGTTCCTTCTGGTACATTGTTGCTTGAACCCGCAACAAAGACCCGAAGGAATACTACCGTGAAACTCGTCTCGTTCAGCTTAGAGTTCCTAACGCACGTCCTTGCCAATCAGGTTGGACCTAACGGAGAGCCAGATCACTTCCAACGGGATAGTGCGGGCTCTCTTGTCTTTAGTTCAGCCTGGTGGCATTCAGCGTTCTGTGCTGCTATCGATATGCTAAGGATGAGGGGCATCAAGGGCGTAGATATCCAGATGGATCTACAGGTCAGGGCCCCCACGCAGGTCTATGCCCGCCGGTACGGCGACGATCAATTTCGACGTCATGAAGCCATTATGCCGGGTACCCGGGTTGACTTTACCGGGATCGTGGCCGACCACGTTACCGAGCAGATGCTTCACACTCTTCTGGATCGGATGGGAAAATCCATCGGACTCAGCCCCTACGGATTCCGGCTGGGCTTTGGGCGGTTTAGCATAATCAACGTGAAGGTCGCACCGAGCGATGCAGCAGAGCAGAAGTAGTCAAGATGACCACTAGAAATGCCGTCGGGCCCGGGCAGGCTCCGCGGTAGTACCAACAATCTACAGGAAGGTGATCCTATGGCGGAAGCAATTCTGCGATGGGGCGATGGCTATTGCATAGTAACGCCCTCATTTCCCGATGTTCTTTTGAAGAAGCTGAAGTACTGGCGTCGCACCATGGGGTGGAGCGAACAGCAGATGCGCCGGGTGGCGGCCGGGGAGTATCAGGAGTTATATTCCCTGAAGACCTGGATCGACGAGGATCAGCGGTACCACCAGGAACTCACCACGATGCCGGGCTTCCTGCACCGGATCAAGCAGGTACTTCGCGACGAGGGCTGGACCTACACGGTTGTAGACGAGCGAACCCAGATGCCCCAGCCGGATCTAATCCGGGCCTGCCAGGATCTTCGCGACTATCAGGTGCCAATCGCCTACACGGCCATCGTGTCGGGCGGTGGAATCGTGTCAGCTGCCACCGGCATGGGAAAAACCTATATCATCAAGGCAATCGCGGATGCCTACAGCCATGCCGACCTACAGGCCCGCGGGACCCCTCTGACTGTTATCGCGGCACCCGACCAGGATATCACGGCCAAGAATTTTCGTGACATCAAGGCGCTCCTGCCCCACCGCGAGGTTGGACTCGTGATGGCGGGCTACAGTAACTTCTCGGATGACATCCAGGTAATTACACTGGACTCACTCCACCGGATTAACCCCGAGGAAGTGGGGGTCCTGATCGTCGACGAAGTCCACGCGGCCGCTTCTGATGACAGAACTGAGGACCTCCTCAAGATGCGCCGGGCCGCCCGCTGGGGGGTTTCGGCTACCCCGACCGGACGGTTCGACGGCCGCGACCTGGTCACCGAGGGCATCTTTGGCCCGGTAGTCTATCAGTATAGCTTCCAGGACGGTGTTCGAGACGGCGCCCTGGTGCCTATCAAGGTCTACTGGATACAGTCACCCGAGCCTACCATTGGGATGGAACGCTACGCTAAGTTTCGAATGCGGACCGCCAAGCTGCGCCACGGGGTGACCAACAATCTGGCCCGCAACAAGCTGGTCGGCGAGATCATGACCAGGATTGATCCAGCCCACCAGACGCTCTGCATCATGCAGTACCTGGGCCACATGAACGAGCTTCGGCCGCACTGCGGGGAGGGCGTAGAAATCGTCCACGCCGATACTGACCCGAAGAAGTTTGTAGGGCTCCGGAATCTGTATCCGATCTCCTCGAAAGAGCGCAGGGCCATTTACGGCAAGATGGAAGCTGCGGAGGTCCGCAAGATTCTCTCGACCTACGTGTACAAGCAGGGTGTCAACTTTCCTCACTTGGAGGTGGTTGTTAATGCCGGCGGTGGAGGATCTGAGATTGTAGCCAAGCAGATCCCGGGACGCGAATCCAGAAAGGTCGGCGACAAGGAGTGCAGCTACCTGGTGGATTTCTGGCACCCGTGGGATCGCGAAACTGATAAGCGGAAGCGGCTCGTTGCGGGCCCAATTCACCGCGACGATCAGCAGCGTGAGAAGGTCTACGAGCAACTGGGATTCGGGCAAATATGGGCAAACAACCTAACAGAGTTACCGTTCCTAAAGGGCCAGTTCCCGCAGGTGTAGTCCCGGGGACCCCGGACGACCTCTGCTACATGAACGCCCTGGCGGCCTATGACCGGTACTACTCCTGCATGCAGGAGCGGTACCGGAAGGCCTGGTCTCGGCGGACGCTCCAGACAGCTCTAAAGGCTGACCGGAACGCCTTCCTGGATATCGGGCAGCTAACGGCTCACCAGGGCTGGGATCCGGAGCACTTCATCGAAAGTACTCTGGCGCTCATCCATCTGAACCACACCTACTTGACGCCCTCGTCGCTGCTGAACAAGCAGACTGTCGAAGCCTATCGCCAGAAAGCCGAGACCGGCGATAGTAACTACACCCCAGAGGGTGACTGGATATATTACTCCACCATGCTGGTCAGGGCACTGGATCCTCGACAGGGCTCCACCGAGCACTCTACTTTGATGTGTCCCATGAACCCATTTCCAGCCTGGTTCCGCCTTCTATACCCCGAAACCTTAAACGATGAGATCTTCCAGATGTACGGCACTGAAGCTCGGGATGAGTTGAAATGCTCAAGCCGGTTACGGGGTTTTGTTCGCCTTAAGACCCCCAGGGTCCTGGCTGGCCTTGAGGAGCACTGGGGCAAGTTTGCTGATATCCGTAAGGAGGAGTTACCTTGATTTCCCTACAATTCAACCGGGATTTCCAATGCAGATTGCTCATCAACCTACTGGCCAATGAGCCGCTGTTCGCCAAGCTCTCACAGGATCTCCACCTTGATGATTTCGAGTTGAGTGCCTGCCGGTTGATCTACGAGGTCGCCCGGGACTATCACGGTAAGCATAAAAAGTTACCGCCATTCTCGACTATAGAGTTCGAGACCACACAGTACCTGCAGGGGCATTGTACCCGCTACGAGACGCAGGTCAATCCGATTGAGTATGAGTCGGTGGCCGTTGTGCTGGGAATGGTCAATGGAACGGGGCAAAGTCAGCTTGATCCTGACTACTTTGCCGCCTCCCTTCGGGATTTCATCATGCACGCCAGGATGCTGTCCATCGAAGCCCAGGGGCTCCCGATGGATCAGAAGTTGGCCCGGATCGTCCAGACCAACGAGGAATTGAACAGGACTCGGACCGGCGAAATCGTATTCCATAACGCCATGACCAGGGTGATCGCTGAACAGAGTTCCAACAGAATCCGGTATCCGACCGGGATGGCTAAGATCGACCGTCTGTTGCTCGGGGGTATTGCCCGCCGTCAGAATGGGCTCGTGATCGCGGGGACCGGTGTAGGTAAAACCAACTTCTTCCTGAACTGCCATGCCGAAACAGCCCGGAACGGGTATGTGTCACTCGATATCGCATTGGAGATGGAAGTCGGTATGCTACAGGAGCGGTACCAGGCCATGCTGGCCCACATCGAGGCTGGCTGGTTTGCCGCCCCTGGTAATCCTAAGTTTGATCCCGCCAGCGCTTGGCGTCACTCCGTAGCGCTCTCCACGGAATTCCCGTACAACGATAGATTCGATATTGCCGACTACTCGGCCAAGAAGATAACCATCGAAGAGGTTAGGCAGATCGTCATTAGA
>Ga0118677_10009297_pt1 | contig 15396 bp, 10 predicted proteins | sample AliMusrvi5mmetaG_FD_86154 | JGI IMG/M metagenome (GOLD analysis project Ga0118677, IMG submission 86154)
TCGCGAAACACCATCAAAGTCGGGATGCTGCTAATTTCATATTCACCAACCGGCGCCGCGGCCTCATCAATGTTCACCTTGGAGAACTTCACTTGGCCGGCGAAATCAGCGGCGAAGAAAATATCCGCCGGCGCCCGCCTCGACCTGCCGCGCCAGCGTGCCGGAGGAGGCGAAGATGGTGACTTCAGCGGCGCTTACAGACAGCGTCAGCGCCAGCAGTGCGGTGAACAAGGTGGTTAGTTTTTTCAAGTTGGATTAATTTTGATTTTTGGTTTTGGAAGTTCATTGAGTAAGCCGGTAATAGCGTTGGGTGTAGTTGGTGGCGGTGAGGTCGTCGAATCGGATCGTGCCTGCGCCATCAGCGGTGGCGGTTCCCAGCGTCTGCCAGTTGGTGGTGGAGAAATCGGCGCTGGCCTGAATTTGATACAGTGCATCGATGCCGCCAATCCCAACGAGGCGAAAGACCCCGTTCGTGAAATTACCGGAAAGGATTTTCAACAGCGGCATGGCGGTGACGTGGAGCAATGGTTCGTTGCCGTTTCCGAAATTGTGCGAGTTGAACAGATAGTTGATGTGATCGTCTGCTGCGTAGAGGCGGAAAGACACTGCGCCGCCGCTCGTAATATCGTTCACCAGATTTGTTTTGAGCGGCAGCGCCCACGTAAGATGGACGTTGTTGCCGGGCGGCAAGTAAGTGTTGGTGCAAAGGATTTCATGCGCGCTCGCCAACTGGGTGAAGAGCGAGTCGTAAGTCACGCCATCAGTCGTCGGAGTGTTTGGTCTTCCTATTCCTTCGAGCCAGTTGTCGTCGGCCATCCATTCGATAACGAAATTTCCTCCGCTGATGGGGCTGAACATGAGATTGTCCGGCTGAACGCCAGCCGTGGCGAAGTTGCCGGTCAGCTCCAGCGAAATTCCGCTGATTGCCCAATTGGGGCCGTAACTTGCATTGAAAAGATTGGTCACTGCCGAGAGGTTGAACTTAAGGACGCTCTGAAATTCGCCATTGGTCGAGGCAGCCGGCGCGATGGCCAGCACACCGGCGGCGCCATAATTTGCGCCGGTCAAATCCGTCCCCTTTGGATTGGTCGGTGAACCGGTCGCCAGAAACGCATCATCAGAAGTTGTGCCGGTGAAAGTCACTTGCGCCTGGGCCAGCGTGCAAATGCCGGACAACATGAACAAAAAATATTTTACCACCAGGCGGTTCATATTTTTCTTTTCCGTCCGCGAAGGCACAAGATGCCGCCGAGCGACACGGCCAGCAAAGCTATCGTCGCCGGTTCGGGCACCGGCGCGGAGGTGAGTGTCAATTGGGGACGACCGGAGGCGAATGTGCGGGAGTTGAACAGGTAGCTGATCTGGTTGTCGGCCGCATAGAAATACAGCGACACATCCCCGCCGGCGGCGGCATCGGACACCAAGCCAGCATCCAGCGAGAGCGAGTAATTGGCATAGACGTTATTGCCTGGCGGCGTGTAAGTATAGGTGCCCAGCGAATCGCTGCCCGCGAGCAAAGTGGAAATGGAATTGAAGTTCACGCCGGTGGCCGAGGGCGCTGCCGGGGTTCCCGAGCCTTCCACCCACGAATCATTCGACAACCAGTCAATGCCGAAACTGCCGCCATTGACGGTGTTGAAGATGGTGTTGCCCGGCACCGCGCCGTTGGTGCCGGTATTGCTGGCCAGCATCAGCGTCAAGCTGGTGAACTGCCAGTTGCCCGCGCCGTAGGTGGTGTTGAACTGGCTGATCGCGCCCGCGGTGTTGAACTTGATGACGCTATCGAATTCGCCTTTGGTCGAAGATGCCGGTCCGATGGCCAGCGTGCCCGCGCCGCCGTAATTATTCGCCGTCAAATTTGCACCTGCGGGATTACCTGCCGAGCCGCTGGCCAGAAATGCGTCGGCGGTCGTGTTGTTGATGGTGAATGACGTGTCTGCCTTGCCGGTGCAGGGTTGGGCGAGAATCACGCCGCAGGTTGCAGCGATCAATAAACTATGCTTCATGATTTTGATTATTTGTGTTTCATTGGTTAGCAGTTTCGACTGGAAAGAAGAGCGGGCCGGGGCCGTCGTTGCGGATCTGCGCCGCGCCGGTCTGGCCGGCGGCCGCAACCCAGTGCACTTCCTGCGTCGCGCTGGCGGCGCGGGTCAGGCCGCCCGGCAACGCGAGCGTGGCCACAAATGGCTGCGGCGGGCCGGCGAGACGCGCGTACTTGCCCAGCGCCAGCAGCGCGAGCGCGTTATCGATCGTCGTGCCCCAGTGGCCATCCTTCTGGCGCTGGTCCAGGAAGCGCGCAAGCTGGCCGGCGTGTGCGTCCTGCGACGCCACATCGAGCCACGCGGCGAGCAACTGCGCGGCATCGGTGGTGCTCGATCCAAACAGCGCGCCGCTGTCGCGTGGGCGCTTCGCGTCCGGCAGACCGAGCGCGGTCATCAGCTCCGTCGCCTGGCGCGGCTCGCCGGCAGCGAGCAGCGCGGCGGCCACATGGACGCGCGCGGCGAAGCTCAAGCGGGCGGACTGCTCGCGCAGCCGCGCGCTCCAGCCCGGCTCCGCCTTGCCCGCGAGCGCGAGGACGTGGCAGGCGTAGGCTCGGCGCTCCATGTCGGCATGCCAGACCTTTTCGTCGGTCGGCACGGGCCGGTCGAGCAGCGCGCGCAGCGCCGTCAGCGCCTCGTCGAGCCGGTCGGCGGGCACCTCGTAGGCGGCGCGGCGCGCCTCGACGAGGAAGTGCGTCGCGTAGATGCCCGCCCAACCGGCGTCGCCGCGCGTCTGGAACGGCCAGAGGCTGAAGCTGCCATCGCCCTGCTGCATCGAGAGCACGCGCAGGACCGCGGCGCGGACAAACTGCTCGGTCTCGTCGCGGCCGACGCTCTGCGGCCGCGCGCGGTTGGCCAGGTCGGCGAGGTAGAGCAGCGGGAACGCGCCGGAGGTCGTCTGCTCGAGGCAGCCGTAGGGATAGTGCAGGAGGTAGTCGAACGCGCGGTTGAGCTTGACCGCGGGCGAGCCGGAGCACCAGAGCTCCTGGCGCAGCGTCCCGCCGATCCAGTTTGCGGGCGGCGTGATGGTCTTGACCTGCCCGCCCTTGACGAAGCCGCTGCCGCTCTCGACCGCCAGCGCGGACGCGGGGCGCACGGCCAGCTCGATGGTCTCGCGGTAGCGCTCCGCGCCCGCCTCGACTTCGATCGTACACAGCGCCTTGCCCGGCGCGGCGCCGGCGGTCAGCGGGACCGTGACTGTCCGCGCCTCGCCCGCCTTGAGCGCAAGCTGCTGCTCCGGCTGCGCGGCGGCCAGCGGCCCGCCGCACGTTACGCGTAACTGCGCCGCCACCGGCGCGCCGCTCTCGTTGAACAGCGCGATCGTCGCGGCGCAGGCGTCGCCCGGCGCGAGGAAGCGCGGCAGGCTCGGCTGGACGATAAGCGGACGCTTGACCTTGACGTGCTGGTCGCCCATGCCGATCTGCGCGCGGTTCCACGCCACGGCCATCAGGCGCAGCTCGCCAGCGAATTCCGGCACCTCGAAGTGCACTTCGGCCTCACCGCTCGCGCCGACGCTGACCTTGCCGGCCCAGAGCGCGACGGGCTTGAAGCGGTTGGCCTTGATCGGGTTCAGGCGGCGGCCCAGCGCGCCGGCTTCGCCACCGGCCGGGTGCGAGGCGCCGCCCAGCGCGGCCTCATCCACAAGCGGCATCAGGTCGGCGTAGACGTCGAACAGGTTCACGCCCAGCGCGCGCTGCGCGAGGAACCACTTGAGCGGATCGGGCGTGACGAAGTCGGTCAGCATGCAGATGGCCTCATCCACGGCGAATACGGTCACGTCCGCGGCGGCCGGCGCGCCGGCTTCGTCCACAATGCGCAGCTTGGCGGTCAGCCGCGCCTGTGGGCGATTGACGGCGGGTGCGTCCACGGTCACGGTCAGCTTCCGGTTCGGCGGCGCGACCTTGAGCGCCACTGCGCCCGCGGCGCGGTGCGCCGTCCAAACGCTCTCGGCCCGCGCGGGGCGGACGAGCGTGATCGTGCAGTAGACGTTCGGCGCAAACTCGGCGCGGACGGGGATCTCGACTTCGGCGGTATTCTTCGCCAGCTCGATCAGGCGGCTTTCGAGCACGTGATCGCTCGCGAGGCTCAGGAGTGCGGTGCCGGCAAACGGCGCCTTGATCAGCAGCTTCGCAGTCTCGCCAGGTTTGTAGGTCGGCTTGTCCAGCGTCAGCTCCACCGCGTCGGGCTTCTCGCGGCTCCACGAGATCCACTGCTGGTCGCGCGAGCCGGCGTAGAAGCGGAAGGACGACGACGCGCCCGACGCCGGGTCGGAAAAGGTCAGCAGGAATTCGCCGGCGCGGCTGACGGCGTACGCATAGTCGGCGGGCTGGCCGCCCGCGGCCAACGTGTCCTCCGCGACCTTGGTCTTGTGCTCCTCGGAGAGCCACTGGTAACGGCCGTGGTCGTCGCGGCGCAACACGGTGCTCCACTCGACGTGGTCGAGCCGCACGACGAGCGGCTTGGCGTTCGTCCAGGAGGCCCCGTCGGGCGCGACTTCGACGACGGCGACGCGCTGGGTCTCGCCCACCGGCACCACGTCGTGCCCGCCGGCCTTGAGGCCGATGTAGAACGGATAGACGTCCACCAGCGCCTGCGCGCCCGCGGTCACCGGCCGGCCGCTGGACTCGGTCACGGTCGCCTGGAAACTGGCGCGCACCGCGGCCGGCGGGCGCCACGTGTCGCTGGTCTCCACCTTGAACTGAGCGCGGCCCTGCTCGTCGAGCGTGGCGCTGCCGAGCGGGCGGTAGCTTTCGGAGAATTTCTTCTCGGCGTCGCCGAGGACGAATTCCGGGAACATCGCGCAAAACTCCGCGGGCTCGACGGGCATGTTGGGAAAGAAGTTCTTCGGGTCCTGATAGATGCCGCCGAACCATGTCTGGTGGCACACTCCGGCCACCCCGGCGACGGCTTGGATGCGCGCCTTGTAGCTTTCCGGCAGCGTCTGGATCAGCGACACCTTGTGGCGCACGATGAGCCGGTCCAGGCCCGCCATGCTCACCCCGCCGCCCAACGCCTGCTTGAGGGCGCCGAGGAAGGCGAACAGCATGAACGCGATGAAAATGGATAGAAACGTCAGCGCCGTGCGCAGCTTCTTGCGTTTCAGCCCGGCCCATACCAGAGGAAGGAATTTCATGCCGCCGCTTGCCTCAGGCCGTTGGGGTGTTGGAGAGTTGGCCCTTGTCCAGATAGACCGTGCGGCTGGCGCGGGCCGAGGCATGCGGGTCGTGGGTGACCATGATGATGGTCTTGCCGTGATCCTTGTTGAGCGATTGGAGCAAGGTGAGGATTTCGTCGCCCGACTTGCGGTCGAGGTCGCCGGTGGGCTCGTCGCACAACAGCACCGTCGGATCGGTGACGATGGCGCGGGCGATGCCCACGCGTTGTTGTTCGCCGCCGGAGAGCGTGCGCGGGAAATGCTTCGCGCGATGGGTTAGGCCGACCGCCTCAAACGCGGCGGCCACATGCTGGCGGCGCGCCGCCTTGTTCAGGCCGGTTAGAAGCAGGGGTAGCTCGACGTTGCGCTCGGCGCTGAGGGCCGGCAGCAGGTTGTAGAACTGGAACACAAACCCGATGTGGCGCGCGCGCCAGGCCGCCAGTTGCCGGTCGGACAACTGGTCCACGCGGTCCTCGCCGATCTGGACGGTGCCGGCGGTAGGGCGGTCGAGGCCGCCGATGAGGTTGAGCAGGGTGGACTTGCCGGAGCCCGACGGGCCCATCAGGGCGAGGAACTCCGCGTCGTTGACCGCCAGCTCGATGCCTGATAGAACATGCACCTCCTCGGCGCCGCGCTTGAAGCTCCTGGTGACGTTGTGGATTCTAACAAGCGGGTGGTCGGATGCACTCATCGGGTGGATTCTACGGTGACGGCGGTGCCGTCGCTTAGGGTGGCGGGCGCATTGAGCACCACGGTTTCGCCTTGGGTCAGGCCGGCGCTGAGGGTGACTTCCGTTTCGTTGGAATTGGCCACGGTCACCGCGCGGCGTTCGGCCCTGCCGTTGGCGACGACCCAGGCGATGTCGCGGCCGTCGAGCGATTGCACGGCGGCCTTGGGCACGGCCACGGTGTTGCTGCCTGCGGCGGGATTGACGGGTGCGGCGGGTTCGTCCCCTTGGAAAGCGACTTTCACGCCCATCTCTGGCAGGATGCGCGGATCGAGTTTCTCGAAGCCCACCCGCACCTTGACGGTGGCCTTCTGGCGGTCGGCGGTGGGAATGATGGCAATCACATGGCACGGGATTTTCCAATCCGGATAGGCATCGAGGGTCGCCTCCACCGCTTGGCCGGCCTTCACCCGGTTGATGAAACTCTCGCCGACGTCCACCTCGATTTCCAACGAAGCCATGTCCACCAGCGTGCAAATCCCGGTGCGCGTGAACCCGCCCGAGGACATCGGTGAGATCATCTCGCCGGGCTGCGAGTCCTTGGTCGTGACCACGCCGGCGAAGGGCGCGCGGATGATGGTGTCGTCCACCTGCTGTTTCCACTGGTCCACCTGGCGTTCAGCGACGACGACCTCCGCGCGTTGCCGCGCGAGTTTCGCCTGTTGGATGCCCGCCTCGGCCTCCGCCTTGCCCACGTCGGTTAGGCTGACGGACTTGGAGGATCCCAGCGCGGTGATGCGTTTCAATTCGGCGGCGGCGAATATCGCCTGCGGCTCGGTTTCCGTTAGATTGAGTTTGGCCGCGGCCAGTTGTGCCTCGGCGAGGCGCAAGCCGCTTTCCACGTTCGACGCGTCGAGCTTGGCGAGGACCTGATCCTTTTCAACTTTCATGCCTTCTTCCACCATGATCTCAGCCACCTTGCCGGTGATCTTGGAGGAAACCGTCGCCTTCAGGCGCGTCGTCACATAGCCGGATGCGTTCAACAAGGTGCGCCCGCCGCCGCCGCCATCCGCGCTTGGCACTTGCACGGTGGCCGTTTTCACCGCAATTCCACTGGCCCGGGTGAACCACCAGGCGCCGGCAACCGAGCCTAGCAAGAGCAGCGCGACCAGCCACCGCCAGCCACCGCGCCGGGACGTCGGCGCAGCCTTTGAGCGGTCGATTCTCAAGGCATCAAGGTTGGCGGGCGTGGGAGGCATGGGGGCGGACTTGCTTGGCTTTGACATAACCCCGGCGTCCCGCAGTGCCAAGGAGATTTTTTGGCCATGGAGTGCGGTGACTCGTCACCGCCTTTGGGAGGGGGCGGCCCTATCCGCCGTGGTGCGGAGCTCTTGCGTTGACCACGAGCCAGCGCGGAAGATTTCAGGCAGGAAGATTTTGGGCAGGAAAATTCCAAAAGGGTGAAGCCGAGCCTCCAGGATCGCCGGACTCTAAGGTTGCAACTCACTTTCGTGGTCGATAAGGTGGCCTGCGGAAACCCGCCGCTTGGTCATCGCACTTGCACCAACCACCCAACGAAATTTTGAGAATGAACCGCCACCTGATGAACCTGATGAATCCACCCAAATCCGCCTCCATCGCATTGTCGTTGGTTCTTGCCAGTTTGTCAGGACCGCTTCTGGCGCTGCCTGCCGCGCTTGATGGGGTCGCTCAAAAAAGCCCGCTTACTTCGTTTGTGATCCAGCCCACGCGGGTGGTCTGGACCTCGGATCAAGGCGTCGAGAACCCGAAAAATCTTCTCAAACCCCACAGCGGCCAAGCCGTGCTCAGCGAGCCGATCCCGCCGTTGGTCCTCAAACCGGGCGGCGGGCTGGTGCTCGACTTTGGCCGCGAAATCACCGGCTCGGTTGAGCTGTTCACGCCCAGTTCGGTGGCGAAGGGAGCCACCGTGCGCATCCGCTGCGGCGAATCGGTGGCCGAAACCATGGCCGAACTCGGCGAGCGCAACGCCCAGAACGATCACGCCCTGCGCGACCAGGTGGTCAAACTCCCTTGGCTGGGCAAAACCACCGTCGGACCCAGCGGCTTCCGGTTTGTTAGAATCGACAACGCCGATCCCAAGCTCGATGTCCAGCTCAGCCAGGTGCGCGCGATCCTGACCCTGCGCGACGTGCCGTACGCCGGGTCGTTCAAGTGCTCCGACGAGCGACTCAACAAGATATGGGAAACCGGCGCCTACACCGTCCACCTCAACATGCAGGACTACCTGTGGGACGGCATCAAGCGCGACCGGCTCGTCTGGTTGGGCGACATGCACCCGGAGGTCAGCGTGATCAACTGCGTGTTCGGCTTCAATGAGGTCGTGCCGAAGAGCCTGGACCTCACGCGTGATGTCACGCCCGTCACCGCCTGGATGAATGGCATCAGCTCCTACTCGATGTGGTGGATTCTCATTCACGAGGAATGGTATATGCATCATGGCAACCTCGACTACCTCAAGCAGCAGAAGACCTATCTAACGGCCCTGCTGAAGCGCCTCGCCACCTTTGTCGATGCCGGCGGCAAGGAGACTCTCGACGGCATGCGCTTCCTCGACTGGCCGACCGCCTCTGACAAGGTGGCCGTGCATGAGGGCTTGCAGGCGATGCTGACCCTCACCATGGAGAGCGGCGCGCGGCTCAGCACCATCCTCGGTGACGCGGAAACCGCCGCCCTGTGCACCGCCACCGCGCAACGCCTGCGCAAGCACCTGCCGGACGCCAGTGGCCGCAAGGCGCCCGCCGCGTTGCTGGCCATTGCCGGTTTCCGCGATGCCTCCGAAGTGTCTGCCAAGGTTCTTAAGCAGGACGGACCCAAGGACCTCAGCACGTTCTATGGCTTTTACGTTCTCAACGCGCTGGCCAAAGCCAACGAGACGGACACCGCTCTGGATTTCATCAGCCAGTACTGGGGTGGCATGTTGGATATGGGCGCAACGACGTTTTGGGAGGATTTCGATCTGGCCTGGACCAAGAACGCCGGGCGCATCGACGAGCCGGTGGCGGCGGGCAAAAAAGACCTTCACGGCGATTTCGGCGCGTATTGCTATACCGGCTTCCGCCACAGCTTCTGCCACGGCTGGTCAGGTGGACCCACCGCCTGGCTCAGCAGGAATGTGTTAGGCGTCACTCCCGTCGCGCCCGGTTGCGCCCAAGTTAGAATCACCCCCCACCTCGGCCGCCTCGCCTGGGCGGAAGGCACCTATCCGACGCCACAAGGCCCGATCCATGTCCGCCACGACAAGCAGCCTGACGGCACGATCAAGACCACCGTGAAGCTTCCCGACGGCATCGTGCAGGTGAAATAATCAGTGATCTCAATAGTTCTGCATGCTTTGCGCGAGGCGGCGCCGGGTAGCCTCGCGCTTTGCTGCGTCCTGGTACTCCAGCGGATTGAAGTCATCCCGCAGGATCATGCCGTGCGACGCATCGGTCGGATGCAGGTTGGAGAAAAGCTCCTCAACGCGACTGCGGCATACCGGGCTGACGTCTTCAAAGTCCGGCCAGCGGAGTATCTTGAGTTGCGCCTGCCCCGACGCCACGAAAAAGACGTTGCCATCCCCGCAGGCATGCACCTTAACGCTGCGGAACCCTGCCCCGTCGCGCAGCGTCTGCTCGAGCGAAGCCATGGCGAAATCCCGTCCTTCGGCGAACGAGCCGAACGAATTGATCAGCAATACTCCCTCCGGCTTGAGAATGCGTTTGATTGAGGCAAACGCCTCGCTGCTGAACAGGTGCGACGGAATGGAGTCCCCCAGGAAGGCATCAAGCACCACCACATCATAGGTATCCGCCGCCGCCCGGTTGATATAACAACGGCCGTCGCCAATCACCAGGTTGAACCGGTCCGTGTCACAATCAAAGTAATTGCGGGCCATCGCCGGCAGGGCGGGGTTGATCTCGACGACATCCACGCTGACCCCTTCGCCGGCCAGGCGGCCGGGCACGATACCCATGCCCATGCCGATGCAGAGTGCCCGCCCGATGCCCGGCGCATACGCCCACGCGAGATCGTGGAGGACGTAGGAAAACGCCGACCGGCTTTTTCTCTCCACGGTGTCGTAGGTGTTTTGCACCAGGAAGTCGTTGAGGAAATAGCGGCTCATGTTGGATGGATCGTCGAGCACCTGCAACTCGCCAAAGTTTGAATTGGCCTGATAGAGACTGGTGCACCTGCGCGGGCGAACCTGACGGGCTGCGGCATAATCGGCCGCCCCGGCACCAGCTATTAACACGACGCCCGCCGCAACCAGCCGCTTGTCGCGGCCGTCAAACGCGAGAAAATACACTGCGCCGGTCAGCATCAGGATGACCGCCGTTCCATACATGATCACCGAATTCGATAGATGCGGAATGAGCACATATCCTATCAGCATGGTGCCCGCCACACTGCCAAGGGTACTGATCGACGACAGTCTCCCGATGTTGCCGCCCACCGTGTTGAGTGACTCGGTGATCGCCGCGGTCGCATAGACAAAGCGCCGCAGTGACACCGGCATCCCATCCTGTTGATCGATCGGTTTCATGCCTTGAGTTGTCGCGCTGGCGCGTCCGTTCACCGAAGCTGCGAAATGATCGCGTTGTAGCCGGGCGCCTTGTCCGGGTATTGGGTGATGCCTGTCTTGGCGGTATCCAGCGCGGTCGTCCCCAGCTTGTTGGCAGTTGCCTTGTCCGCTCCCTTGGCCAGAAGGGCCTTGACGATATCGGCATTGCCGCGCTGTGCGGCGATGATCAGCGCCGTGTTGCCCTGACGGTCGGCAAACCGAGGCGACGCGCCGAGTTCTAACAATTTAAACGCCACCTTGTTCAACCCACTCCAGGACGCCCACATCAGGGCGCTCCAACCGTCGTTGTCGCGCGCGTCGAGTCGCGCTCCCTGCTTCACCAATAACCCAACCATGACCACCCGTTTGTCATCGGTCTTGGCGATGGCATTGGCATTGGCAAAATTCACGTACGCCGCCCGCATGAGGGCGCTGCGGCCGAATTCGTCGGTCTTATTGGTGGCGCCCGGGCCCGCTTTGACGAGCTCTTCGAGGTCCTTGAAATTGTCCTGGATGATGGCGGTAACGACGAGATCATCCTTCTTGACCCTCCCCTTCAACTTGGCAACCGCCGTGATGACCAGAAACGCAAGCACGCTGGAGACGAGGCACAGGATCAGCGTGTCTATCAGAATCAGCCGGTATTTTCTCATGGCGTGACTCCTTCGTTGGCGGTTGCGGCGGGGGCCACGGGCACCTTTTGGGTGAGGAAATTGCGCAGCGCGACGACCGCGAGCGGACTCAGGGCCGCCAGTATCAGATAGATAACCCACATGAACTCGGGAGACTGCGCGAAGGGAATGTTGCCGGTGTCGATTTTCGGACGGATCCCGTCATAGCAGAACTTGGAAATGAGAATGCCGCTGACGAACCCGTTGATGGGCTTTGCGATGAACATCGGCATGGCCGCAAGCGCCATGTAGGAGGAAACCTTGTCCGGCGGTGACACCGAGGCGATGTATTCCGTGAAGCGGGGCATGAAGATGAGCTCACCAAAGGCAAACACCACAATCTGGGCGACGATGACAAAAAGATAAGCCTGCGTGATGTTGTGAATCCCGGGCACTCGCAGCACCCAATCCAACGGCAGCGCCAGGAACACCAGGGAAAAAGCCGAAATCGCCATGCCGACGATGATGAGTTTGACCGTGGCAAAACGGTTGATGATGGGAATGATCGCAATCAGGCCCACCACAATGATAAAGGGATTGATGGAGCTGGCCAGGCCCAGCTCGAAATCACCATACAGCACCCGCGTGTAGTACTTCGGCATCACCAACATCTGATTGGTGAAAACCAGGCGCACGCCGATGGTCAGAGCGAGGAACAACAACAGCTTCTGGAACGCCTTTTCCCTCCACACTTCCACCAAAATGCCCAGCGGCCGTTTGGTCTCATTCTCGCCGGAGGTCCGCTCGCTGGCCTCGGCATAGTTGTCCTCCCTGAGCAGCGCCGAGCACGCGACGCCGCACAGCGACATCAGGAACCCGAAGTCCAGGATGGCCAGCTTGCCGGCCACTTCCCCCCAGATTTTGCCGCAACCGTCCACGATCAACGCGTTGGCGATGATGGCGCCCACGTTCATCATCAGGTAGTAGGCGTTGAAGCCCGTGGCGCGGATCTTCTTGGTGGTGAAACGGCGCAGTGAGGTCATCGTCACCGGCGCGATGAACGCGGTGCCTAACGACATGATGATGAGGGTGCCCTTGACCACCCACTGGAGGGTTGCGCCATGGAGGAACACGGGTGCCACGCCCAGACCGAGGCGGGAAAGCGCCAGCAGTCCGAAGCCGATGAAGTAGGATTTCCTGATCCCCATGACATCGCAGATCGAGCCGACCCCAAACATGAAGGCGGTGACGAAAAGCATGTAAATGCCATACCATGTGTTCGAGTCCACATCGTTCAGGCCGCAATTGGTGGTGAGGTAGATGGACAGGACGGTGACCATCGAGAAATACGCCAGGCCGTCGAAGAACTGGATCGCATTGGTTAGCCAGAAATCCTTGGACGCGCTCTTGAGGACTTTGAACTCCGAGAAATAGTTGAGAACTGGGTTTGACATGGGTTTGAAATCGGGGACCGTGAGCCTGGAAAACGTACCGCCGGGGGGACTCGAACCCCCACGACTTTGCAGTCAACGGATTTTAAATCCGCAGCGTCTACCATTCCGCCACGGCGGCATATTTTCCAAGGCGTCGTGCAACGACCGCGCCACCATAGCGGTTTGTGCGCCGGCGTCCAGCCCGGCCTCGCGGAACCGCGCATTTTTTTCCGCGCTTCAATTCGCCGGGGGCACGTAGCTGTCAACCCGGCGGTTGTTTGCCGGATTCGCGTCGCTCTTGCCACCGCTGAGCCACACCGTGGAGTCGATGGTCAGCGGGGTGGCGGAGTTCCAGCTCGAGCTGGGCAGCGGCAGGGTGAAGGTCTGAATGGTATTGGGCATCAGCGTGGTGATGTTGAGCGGAACGGTGCCGCCGGGCGTTGTCACTAACACCCCGGCATTGACCAGCATCTCAGTGCCACGGTTCTGAATGACCACCTGCAACTGCGGATAGGGCACCTCCGCCGTGGGCGCCAGCACGTAGTTCGAGGCCACCGCCGCATCATAAATGCCCGGCGTGTTGGCGTTCATCACCCGCCCCACATCCACCATGCCACCACCGGTGGCGGCATCGGGTCCGGGCGCGCCGACGTCGTTGAGGTGGGTGAGCACCAGATTGAGCGCATCCCCGGCGCTGCGCAGCGTCGAAGTGCCGGCACTCATCGCCACGGCAATCGCCCCGACCATGATCGGAGCGCTGGCCGAGGTGCCGGTGAAACCCACCGCCTGATCGCCCGTCCAGGCGGCATTGACTTGATAGCCGGGTGCCGCCGCGGCGAGGGTGTTTCCGCTGTTGGAAAAGGTCATCGCGGTGCCCACGGCATCCACCGCGCCGACGGCGATGACGCCCTGGTTGCCGGCCGGAAAGGCCAGCTTGTCGAGTCCGTCGTTGCCGGCGGATGCGACGATGGCCACGCCCGCCTTGTTGGCATAGTCGATGGCGTTGCGCACGAGCGGACTGTCGGCGCTGCTGCCTAGGGAGATATTGATGATGGCCGCGCCGGCATCCACCGCCGCGACGATGCCCTTGGCAATGAGCATGGTGTCGGACTGGCCGAGATCATCGGCGATGCGCACCGAAAGAATATCCGCCCCCGGGGCCACGCCGGGCGTGAGGCGATCATTGCCGATGATCAGCGAGGCGACGGCGGTGCCGTGGCCGTTCCAATCCGCCAGATCGGCGGGCAAGGGGACCAGATTTAGCGAATTGATGCTCTTGCTGCCAAAGGCGGAGTTGGGACTTACGCCGGTATCCAAAATGGCCACCAGCACGCCTTTGCCCCAGGTCGAGTTGTCAGTGGTGATGCCGAGCACGCTTAGCAACTTGTCGCCGACGCCCACCACCCCGCTCTGCGTGATCGAGGGCTTGGGATTGGGCACATAGGCCGGATAAATCATCGACAGATCCTCCGACCCGTCCAGCAATCCGGCCAGGTCGTCGGGATTGAGAAAGCCGACGTGCAGCGCATTGAGCGGATCGATCCGCCCGAGAATGCGCAGCCGCCCGCCGGCCTTGGCCAGAAACCGCTCCAGCGCGGCGCGATCCTTGAACACCAACGCCCGCTGCCCCGGCAGCGCGCCCCCATCGAGCGCCTCGGTGTCACTCCGGAACGCCGACCGCTCGCCATGCCGGAAGGCGACCTCGCGCTCTGGCGCGGCGTCGGCAGCCGGACTGGGCACGAGCACCGGTGCCGCGGCGTTTCTAGCAGGGGCCGCAGTCCGCGCCAGCCAATATCCGCCCAACGCGGTCAGACAAAAGCTGACGACCAAAAGAACTGTGCGATATCGTGGCATGAATGCATAAAACCACCGAACCGGGAAAAAAGTAGCGAAATCTCGCATTTTGGGAATTTTCCCGCCGCCTTGCCCATCTGAAATGATTGTTGGCCGACATTCCTACCGGTTATGCCAAGGTTTTTGTTGCTTGATTTGAAATCCCGAGTATAGACTGGCCTCCGCCCCGTGTGCCACCCCAGTGCACCGCCCATGCGCTGACGTCGGGGTGCCCTTACTACCTCCATTTTGCGATGAATCCAGACCGAGCCACTCTCAACTTCCTCAACAGCTTCCCAGTTGATGCCCGAAAACGCGGTGAAATGCTGCAAAAAGATGGAGGGGTGACCCAGATATTCGGCAATCATCTGTTCATTCAGGGCCGCGTTGAGGACGAGAGCGGCACCCATCGCACCAGCCTGCGGCTGCAAGGCAACCGCTGGTTTGGCTCCTGCACCGCCGAGGACGAAACCATCTCCGGTGCCTGCCAATACGCCACCATGATGGAGCGCATGCACCGCGGCGAGGATCTGCCGGAGTCGCCTAACGAATTCGACGACACCCCGATCCTCGACATCATCGAGGAAAAGCTCGACCGCGAACTCGACGACAAGGAGGCGGACTTCGTCACCAAGCTCGAAAAGCGTTACCGCCGCTACGTCATCGAAGGCGAACTCCACGACCACGACATGGTGCGCATCACCCCGCGCTGGGAAATCACCACCTACGAGCCGCTCGAGTTGTGGCCCATCCCGCCCGGCGACATCATCGAGTTCTGGAACTACATCGCCTACGCCTTCTACAAGAAAAAGCTCGCCTATCCGGATTTCATGAACGTGATCACCGACCTCGGTCACGTGCAGAAGAAAATGGCGGATTGGGAACAGGAGCGCGAGGTGGCCGCCTGGTACGAGCGCATTGAAAAGGTCAACGAGCGGCCGCCCCAGGAAGAACCTCTCAACGTCAAGTTCCGCCTGGTTGCCACCATCAATGAGGCCCGCCTCGAGGTCAAGGAAGCCAGGAACAACCTGTGGATCCAGCTCCGCGAGAAGAACGACATCGAACACTACGTCGAGT
>Ga0118677_10009299_pt1 | contig 15394 bp, 11 predicted proteins | sample AliMusrvi5mmetaG_FD_86154 | JGI IMG/M metagenome (GOLD analysis project Ga0118677, IMG submission 86154)
TCTCCCCGCAATACCCGCCCCCCATGTCATCCGCGAGTTCATCGCGCACAACGCCACGCCCGAAGCCATTTCCAGCGAAGTCTTGCGCCTCCTGCGCGATGGCTCAGCCAGGGACGCCCTCTCGCGCGAACTCCTGCAAATCACCTCGGAACTGGGCGCGCACGGGGCGTCGCAGAGGGCAGCCACCGCGCTTCTCCAAGCGCTGGAGCCCTGATCAGTTTGCGAGTTGCTTCTGCACCTCGCCGCTCAGCGTGCGCCCGTCAACACGGCCTTCCGACTTGACATTGAGAATTTTCATGACCGCGCCCATCTGTTGGCGGCTGGTCGCCCCGGCTTCCGCAATCGCCTCGCGCACCATGGCCGCAACCTCTTCGGCGGATGGTGCCGCCGGAAGAAAAACCGCGAGAACAGCGATCTCCGCTCGCTCGTTGTCCGCCATGGCCGGACGCCCGCCTTTTTCGAACCCCTCGATCGAATCCTGGCGCTTCTTGATTTCCTTGCGGACGATGGCGAGCGCGTCGGAGTCGTCGAGCGCCCCACCCGCCCCGTGCTTCTCGATGGCCGAGTTCATGAGCGCGGCCTTGAGCATGCGCAGCGCGCCCAGCCTGAGCGTCTCTCGCGCCAGCATGGCCGCCTTGATTTCCTGGTCGATCCGGGCTTGAAAAGTCATAGGCATAAAGCATGCGCCAGATCGCGCCCGCGGTCGATTGGAAATTCTGCACGAGACCAGTGTGGAGTCCCGCCTTCAGGCGGATCGTCACCCGCAGCCCCGCCTGAACGCGAGCCTCCAATCTCAGAGCGCTCCGGGCGTAGCCCATTGCAATTTTTCAGAAACGCGCCCTTTTGCTCCAAGCGAATTTGCATTTCCCGTTTGACGCAAAACCGGGTTTGCTGTTGTATGCTCACCCCACCACATGCAGCCGTAGCTCAATTGGATAGAGCATCTGACTACGGATCAGAAGGTTGTAGATTCGAGTTCTACCGGCTGCACCAGTAAATATCAGGGTTCGCGGGCTTCATCAGAAAAATTGTTCTAGAGGTTTTGTTCTAAATGCCCGTCTTTCACGCCCCCGAGAATGCCTCTGCGGTGTTCCAACCCGCTCACAAAACGTCGATGCCCGGCCCGCCAGCATGAACTTGGGTTATCCTCTTTGAGCCGGAAGTTCCGGGAAGCGCACGCGCCCGGATGACTGAGGGAAAGCTGCCGCTCTAGTTTTTTTTGTTCATCGCGGCGGTGAACCAATCCACCTGCGGCTGCTGGCTGTTCCCTCCGCCGTGCCGCTGGACATCCCGGGCATTTCCTTCGTTCCGGCGTTCGCCGGGTTTGACCCGGACGAGATCGACTTTTGTTTTCATGGAGAGGGCGATCCGTTTGCGCGCGAGGTCCACCTCCTGCACCGTGACCTGAACCCGCTGCCCGACTTTCACGATGTCCGAGGGGTTTTTGACAAACTGGTCGGAGAGCTGGCTGATGTGCACGAGCCCGTCCTGGTGGACACCGATATCCACGAACGCCCCGAACGCCGTCACGTTGGTCACGATGCCGGGCAGCTTCATCCCCGGCTCCAGCTGCTCCATTTTTTCGACTCCCTCGGCGAACTGGAAGACCTCGAATTTCTGGCGCGGGTCGCGGCCGGGCTTTGCAAGTTCTTGGAGGATGTCGGTGAGTGTCGGGAGCCCGACCTCCTCGGTCACATATTTTTTGGGGACGATCCTGTTCCGTAGCGCGCCGTCGCGGAGCAAATCGGTCACGCCGCAGCCGAGATCCCGCGCGATGGTGTCGAGGAGCGGGTAGCGTTCCGGGTGGACCGCGCTGGCGTCGAGAGGGTTCGAGCCGTCGCGGATGCGGAGGAACCCGGCAGCCTGCTCGAAGGCTTTGGGCCCGAGGCCCGCGACCTTGAGGAGTTCCTTGCGCGATGAGAAAGGTCCGTTTTTGTCGCGGTGTTCGACGATGCTCGCCGCCGTGCGGGAATTGAGCCCGGACACGTAGCCTAGGAGATGCTTGCTGGCGGTGTTCAGCTCGACGCCCACGCTGTTCACGCACGAGACCACCGTGTCGTCCAGCGAGCGCCGCAGCGCATTCTGGTCCACGTCGTGCTGGTATTGGCCGATGCCGATGGATTTCGGGTCGAGCTTGACCAGCTCGGCCAGCGGGTCCATGAGCCGGCGGCCGATGGACACCGCGCCACGGACCGTGAGATCGAGGTCGGGAAATTCCTCGCGCGCCACCTCGGAGGCCGAGTAAATCGAGGCGCCGGACTCGTTGACCACGACGACCGGAATCTGGCCCGGCAATTTGCATTTGTTGACGAAGGCCTCGGTCTCGCGGGAAGCGGTCCCGTTGCCGATCGCGATCGCTTCGATCTGGTATTTCTTGGTGACCGAATGCAGGAACTCCGCAGCTTCGAGCTGCTCTCGGGCACTCTTCTCCGGGTAGATGACATCGTGGAAGAGAAGCTTCCCCTGGCGGTCCATGACCGCGATCTTGCAGCCGGTCCGGAATCCGGGATCGATGGCCATCGTGGTCTTCCGGCCCAGCGGGGACGCGAGAAGAAGCTCCCGCAGGTTCTCGGCAAAAACCCGGATCGCCTCCTCGTCGGCTTTCTTTTTGAAAAACATCCGGGCCTCTGCCTCCATCGCAAATCCGAGGAGCCGCTTGTAGGAATCCTCGACCGCCAGCCGGACCTGCTCCGACGCAGGCGATTTCCCCGAGACGAATTGCGAGGCCAGGATCGCGACCGCATCGTCCTCGGGAGGAGTCAGGCGCGAAAACAGGAACCCCTCCGACTCGCCCCGGCGGATCGCCAAGATACGGTGTGAAGGCGAGTTGGCGGCCGGCTCGCTCCAGTCGAAGTAGTCCTTGAACTTCGCCCCCTCCTCCTCTTTTCCAAATGCCACCTTCGATTTGATGACCCCCTTGGAGAGGTAAAGTGCGCGGAGTTTTGCGCGGGCTTCCGCGTCGTCGTTGATCCTCTCGGCAAGGATATCGCGGGCCCCAGCAAGGGCGGCCGCCGCATCGGGGACTTCTTTTTCCGCGTCCACAAAGGCCGCCGCCTCGGCCTCGGGATCGCTGGACGCACCCTGCGCCCAGAGGATTTCCGCCAGCGGCTCGAGCCCGCGCTCTTTGGCGATCGTCGCCTTCGTGCGCTTCTTCGGGCGGAACGGAAGGTAGATGTCTTCCAGCGCGGACAGCGTCTCGACCGCTCCGATTTTGGCCTTGAGCTCCTCGGTGAGGAGCTTGCGCTCATCGAGGGACGAGAGGATCGCCTCGCGGCGCTTGTCGAGTTCGCCAAGCTGCTCCAACCGGTCCCGGATCGCGGTGATCTGGACTTCGTCGAGCTCGCCAGTCCGCTCTTTGCGGTATCGCGCGATAAACGGAACCGTCCCGCCTTCCTCGAGCAGCACGGCGGTTGCCGCGACCTGGCGCGGCTGAAGGTTCAGTTCCTTGGTGATTTTGACAATGTGGTGCTCGATCATAAAAGACGGTGCGACATGATGCGCGACGGTTCGGATGTGTCAATCGCATGGCGGGAAATAGGGGGTGGATCGGCTTTGGCTTCGCGGCATTTTCAGAGCCGCGCAGTTTGACATTGCTCCGCCGGGAGAGCGGTTTTCAAACTTTCAAAGCGAATCGGGTTGCCGGATCCCCGGCGGATTTGAATGATTGTCCGGCTTGAAAAAGATCATCATTTTTACAGACGGCGGGTGCCACGGAAATCCCGGTCCAGGCGGATGGGCTGCCATACTTCGACACGGGGAGCACACGAAAGAGATTTCCGGCGGCGAGCCTGCAACGACAAACAACCGCATGGAAATCCGGGCCGGGATCGAGGGGCTCTCGGCGCTCAAGGAGTCCTGCGAGGTGAGCATCCACACAGATTCCCAATATCTCCGGAAGGGAATTACCGATTGGATAAACAGTTGGAAGGCGCGAGGATGGATCACCGCAGCACGCAAGCCCGTGAAGAACTCCGACCTCTGGCGGGAGCTTGACGCACAGACTCGCCGCCACAAGGTCACATGGAAATGGCTCAAAGGCCATGTCGGGTGTCGATGCGGTAATACGTCTCCCGGCGAAAAAAGCGTTCGTAGATCGGGCCGATGACAGGCATTTTGATCAACTCGGCATCGAGATATTGCAGATTCAGGGCAACGGCATTCCGGGCGACATAAATAGCTGCGCCGATTGCCAAAATGAAAAACAGCAACCCGAAGAAAAATCCCAAGATTCGCAGCGTCGTCAAAAATGATCCAAAAAGGATGAACAGAACCAGCAGGATCTGCCAGAGCTTCACCTCAGACGGCAACTCTGCAAACCGCATGGAATAGAAAAACGAGGTTCCAAACGGGGCGGCACAGACATCAAAAACCAGCCGTTCCCGTGTCATTCGCAAATATTCCCGGTTCGTTGAAAGCAAACCACCCTCGGAAAATTCCACTCGGGAGATTTCGAGATCCGGCACCTGGCGTGATTTCAATTCCTGCTCGACCTGGGAATAGAAGTCCTGAGTCGATGCGCTGAAATCGGGAACCAGCGCATACCAATGGCTGATCACGTCGGCTTTTTTTGAAGAAAATGGATTCTTCATAGTTGGATGGGCGCGACACGTAGCCGAAAAATCAGGGAGAGGGAAGAGGAAAGGGTCAGCGGGATCAAAAATGCTCTTTTTTCCTCCCGAACCCGTGATATATTCCACCCATGAAAACGGGGATGCACTGGCAGCGTATCGCTGAACGACTGGCCGAGACCGGTTGGGCATGGTCGCACCGCACTCGGATAGACCAGAATAGACGGAGCGTGCATGTGGCAGAAGCCCACAATGAAAAAGGGCAAACTCATTTTGCTTTTGCAAATACGGTCGGGCCAGCATTCGTGGCGCTCGAACGATCAGTGAAATTGGCGGAGAAGAGAAGGGTCTGTTAAATCAATCGGTTCGCCAGTGTTCGACGATCACAAGCGGTGCCTTCTGGTCGGAGAGCATTTGCCCGGTGGAGATTGAACACCTCCAGCGATTTCTTGAACCCTTCTCGCAACTTGTATTTTCCTTTGCCGACTGGCGGAGTCCCCGGCCAGCGACCAGCGTAGGCGACAAGCTCACCGTCCGTGCTGTGGATCGGAATGGCAATGTATCCCCGGAGAAGCCCGCAAACATTACCAAAAAATAGATCCTTTGATGCATTGATCTGCGTTCTTCTCCACCTTTCGGAATATATTCATCAGTAAATTTATTTCCGCTTCGGTGAGTGTCTCAGAAGAATCAAAGAGATAACTGAACCGCTGTGAGCTCGTTTGCTTGATTTCGTTCAGCTTTCTAACACCCTCAGGAGTCAATTCAAGTGGCTTTCCACGAGACTTTTCCGATGTGTCGATCAGACCCTTTTCACAAAGATTTTTGACAATATCGCTGACGGAACTCGGAGACAATCCGAAAATTTTGCAAAGACCTTTCTCAGTCATGGGAGGGTAGTCCTGAATCAGTTCAAGCGAAAATAAATCCCGTTCAGTGAACTCTTGTTCAGAAACCTTGGTGGATTTCTGCCATGCACGCAATATCCTTGCTTTAAGGGAGATAGAAAATAAAAGCGCTAAAAGTTTGTTGTCCATAGATACTCTGTTGCATTAATTGCGCAGGAATTCCAGCAATATTTCGAGCCGAACACTTTTATTTTCAGCTCCAGCTTCGGTTTTATTTCGCGTTTGTTTCGTTTTTTTATTGACATATCGCCATTTTTACCATATTTCTCGGGCATATTCGGTGAAATAAACTCGGAGTTCGCAGCAATGTGAAGGTAAATTATGAAAATAAATGACCAACCCGACAGCGATAGTTCGCTCCCAAACAGATGTTCTGCGTCGCCCGGGGCGCGAAGCGAAACCGGAATCGGACTTTTCTCACTCCATGTTGTCGGTTCCGCGATTTACGGGCTACTTGGCCGGTCACCAGAAACACGTGAAGAGTTAAACGAGATATTAGCCAAACGCTCTCCTTCAGACGTGTGTTTGTTGAAACAAGTTATTTCAACCCTGCCACAAAATCATTCAATTCGTGAAATAATCAAGATTTTGGCAGCGCGAAAATCCCGCGACTACTATGAACGCTTCGAGGAAGACGCAGCAGTGCCCAACATTGACGGTGCAAAGCAGTCGAGGAGAGCTGTAATTTTGCCACTGCCACCACATCTAACGTATATCGTTGAAGACACATCACCGGAGTTGATCTTCAAACTAAAGGAACATCCAATTCCACACCATCTTAATCATCTTAATGCCAGACACATTCCATCCAAAATACGCGAAATCAGAGAAATATTCCAATCAGTAACGTCTCTCAGCTTTGAGGGCTACTACATCACAAACGGCTATCTTCATACACGAGAAGAAATCGTCGATCTACTCGATGCTCTAACTGAAGTAAGTTTCAAGCCCCGATTGGTTATTCATACAATGCCTCATCGCCCTCCTCATGAGGCATTCACTCAGGTCGGTAAAGAATGGGAGGTAGTAGAGATTTAGCAACCTGCATATCGTATATTATGACAATTTCTGCGATCATATTGATCGGTTGCATTGTGGCGGTATTCATCGCGATGACGCGGCAGGTATTTGGCCCTGAAGTCGGTATGCCAATCTTGGCGCTTTGTGCTCTAGTAATAGCCGATCCAATAGACTCTTCCCATGCTGTACAATCGGGCTTTGAAGAATTCGGACGGATTGCGATTATCTTCACAGCGGTGGCGATGGCCGCTCATCAACTAAAGGACTCAAACGGTCTCAAATCCGTTGGTATGGTAGCAGGTCAAATTGTTGGATTAGCATCGCTGAAGCTGGCTCTGCCGCTTAGAATAGGGATCCCAGCGATTTGCTTGGGTATGACATGGCTACTTGCGGCGATATTTCATAATACCACAAGCATACTAATAACAGCAGAAATAGCTTTTCTAGTTTGCAGCGAGTTTAATGTTAAGCCTGCGCCGGTGCTTAATGGCTGCCTGGTGGCTAGTAACTTAGGAGGTTTCTCAACAAGATGGGGAGACACGCCAAATCTCATTGAAGCGAATGTGTGGGGGCTTCAGGCTTCGGATTTCATACAAATTCTCTTCATCAATCTTGGCACGCTCATACTTCTAATTCTTTTTGTTTCAGCACTACTGAGAACTTCGACCCTACCACAAGCTGAGGTCAACATTGTAGTTCAGGGTTTTGTCAGAGCGCGAAAAGAGCTTTCTATCAATGCAGGATTGATCATCGGTGCAGGAATCTCCCTGATTGTGGTAATTGTTCCGGCGATCTTCTACCCAACAATGGAATTCAGATTCGTGGGTGTGGGAATGCTGCTACTTTGTTTAGTTGCAAAGCTATTCAACAGCAGGGATCCGCACATAAATCCATTCAATGCCCTTGGGTTTGAAACACTTTCCACATTAGCGGCAGTCTTCATATTAGCAGCGGTTCTCGCTGGAGATCATTTGGGTATCACGGGTATGCTCACGTCATGGATAAAAACAACAGGCGGAGCAACATGGGCAATTCTTGGAATTAGTTATATTGGCACATTGTTCACAGAGGCTGCAAGCTGGGCGAATACTGCGTCCACAATGGTGTATTCAATTGCTCCTAGCCACCGGGGAGCCTGGGCACTAGGGGCTGGGGTTTGCGCAGGGAGTTCCAGTTTGATCACGGCTGCGAGCGCAGGCATCCTTCTAATGAATCAGACTGCCCGTTTTCCGGAACCAAAAGATCGTGTAACTTTTAGCAGTTATCTTCGCTTTGGGATCACTTTTAGCATAATAATGTTAGTATATTACACAATTGTTATTTCCTATTTTGTATAATATAATAGTTTTAATGAAAAAACTCCAGCAGATATTGTTGGCTTTTGGTTTTGTATGGGCCAAACTTACAAGAGGGGCTCATTTGAAGCTGCTTTTGGCTATAATACTCATGGTGGCAGCAGCTTTCTTAAATGCAACGATTCCCGTCGTCCTCGGAGATTTAGCATCTAAAATGGAAAATGCTCTCACCACATTCAAAACGTGGGGCTTAAATGAAGCTCTTCCATCATTAATTCTCCTTGCTGGATGTTTTTTATTTCGGGAACTTGCAAATGTGTGGCGTAAATTTGTGGTTCATCAGGTTACCACTAGTGCAGAACGAAATATAGCGGTAAATCTAGTAGGGCATTTGCTTAGGCTCGATCTATCAGAATTTGAAACAAGTAGACTTGGAGCACTACATGGGCGTGTTAAGCGATGTATCGATGGCTTTGTGAAACTTTTAAAACTTGGTTTTATGGAGTTGCTTCCTGCATTGCTAACAGCCGGATTTGCAATTGCTGTTGCGCTGAATAGAAATCTAATAATTGGAATGGTTATTTTTTCTTCACTGCCATTATTGCTCGGTGTCATTTTATGGCAAGTGTGGTCTCAGCAGGGAATTAGGGTGCAACTACTTCGCAGTAAAGAGCAAATGGACGGCACCTTTGTTGAACAGATCTCCGGTCTCGAATACATTCGAGTCGCTGACACACACGATGCAGAGGAGGAACGAATCGCTCGCGATGCGGATGAGCTTCGATTGCAAGAAATGCGTCATCACAAGGCAATGGGATACTTTGACTTTCTAAAAACAATGATCGAGAGTGTATTCTTTATCGCAGTTACTGCGCTTTCAATCTGGCTGGCTTCTCGAAGAGTAATTGCGGTAGGTGATGTCATTACTTCCACTATGCTATTTGCAAGTGTCTTGGCACCTGTGAGGGAAATTCATCGTATAATTGACGAATCGTCAGAATCATCAATCGCTTTGACAGACCTTCGTGAAATGATGGCTAAGCAACTTGATAAATCATTCCGACCAACGGCGTCATCAAGCAATACAGAACTAAATGCAGCTGCTGCTATCGACGCAGAAGGAATATCAGTTGAATACAAAACTGATTTAGTTGCAAAAGTCGTGCTTAATAAACTTAATGTAAGCATTCCCGCTGGGCAGGTAGTTGGCATTGTCGGGCTGACTGGCTGCGGAAAGAGCACATTTTTAAAGACATTACTTCGTCTTGTTCATCCGAGCGAAGGAAGATTGAAGATCTTCGGTAAACCTATCGAATCACTATCAAGAGAAAAGCTAAGTGAGGAGTTTAGTTTAGTCGGACAGGTTCCATTCTTGTTTACAGGAACGCTTCTCGACAATCTTTGTTATGGGATAGGTAACTTTAGCGAAAATGAACTGGACCTCGCCTTGAGAAGTGCGGCTCTTGATCATGACGTTTCCGAAATGCCTGGGCGGTATAAAGCTCCGGTGCGGGAGCATGGTCAAAACCTTTCAGGAGGCCAACGTCAACGAGTGGCATTAGCTCGAATACTTTTAAAACCAAAACCGATTATCGTATTGGATGAAGCTACCTCTGCGCTTGATAACTCAAGTGAAGCTACGGTCCTTGCGTCCATTCTCGCTTTAAGAAACCGTTCCACTATTCTAATGATTGCGCACCGATTGAGCACTTTGCGTGACGCAGATCGCATTCTTGTTTTTGACAATGGAATAATTGCTGAAGATGGATCTTATGCTGAGTTAGAAGCAAATAATGGCCGCTTTGCAGCTATGATCCGTGACGGGCAATCGTCTCCCAATAACGTAGTCGCCAGTTCTGAAGGTAATTCAAATACAATATTAACTAAATAAGTGTTTAAAAGAAAACACCTTTTCCATTATGGAGAAGGTGTTGTTTTTCAGTAATCGTCCGGGAGAAGATCGAACGCTGTCGATCTGTCATACTCGGTGGTTATATTTCAGGGGAGGGAAGCGCTTCGCGCAATTCGTCCTCAGACAAATGCTCCGGTTGTGCTCCCTCGCCTTTTGCGAAAACCGATTTCACAAAAATATTTTGTGAAAGACGGCCCACAACATCGAGTCGGCATTTGCGTCCCGCTTCGTCGTTGTCGAAAAAGGTGATCACGCCTTCCTCGGTATCGACGTTTTCAAGAATTGCCTTTTCCTGGGCTGGCGAGAGCGATGAACCCATGAGGGCAACAACGCGCTCGTATCCCGCTTGGTGAATCTTGATACAGTCGAAATACCCTTCGACGATCACAAGCGGTGCCTCCTGGTCGGAGAGCATTGCCCGATGGAGATTGAACACCTCCAGCGATTTCTTGAACCCTTCCGGCAACTTGTATTTGCCCTTGCCGACTGGCGGGGTCCCCGGCCAGCGTCCGGCGTAGGCGACAAGCTCACCATCCGTGCTGTGTATCGGGATGGCGATATATCCTCGGAGAAGCCCTTTGCCGCAATATCCAAGACCAAACGTGGCAATGGATTCCTCGGTCAAGCCGCGGTCCCGTAGGTATTTGTGTGCCGGATCGAGTTTCGTCAGTGCGAATTTCAGCGATTTGTTTCCTGTGATTTCTTCTGACTCGACCGGAGATAGCTCCGGGGGTGTCTGATCTGGCACGCGAAAGCGTGGTTGATCGTCCACTTGGCTTGTATCGAAGCGGGGTTTTTCGGTCGGAGCCGGGATTTCCTCCTGGTCGCCGATAAACCAGTCCCGAATGAGAAGGGCTGCGTCGCGAAACGACACGTCTTCCTTCTTTGAAACAAAGTCGATGACATTGCCGCCGCACTGACATTTCCCGAAACAGTTCCAACAGTTTTTGGAAATGCTTACCCGAAAATGCGTCGTGTTGGTTCCGCCGTGAATGGGGCATGCCCCGCTCAGACGGTCGTTGCCACTTTTTGAAAGTGCCTCCAAGACTCCATATCGCTCAAGTATCTGAACAATTGATACTCTGGCTTTGATTTCCTTGAAATCAACCCAAGCTGTTTTTGCTGTAGGCATAATGAACTACCTCCTTTTGAAGTTAAGGGTTTGAGTGTGTGTCGCACAAAAGCTGTGCATCGGATCATCTGCAATTATACCATGCCGCACGGGTGTCCGGTTAACTGACTGATGAAGTTCTGGAAGATTCATAAAATGAGCGGCTTGCGTGGCGAAATCGATGTGACGCATTTGAATTCTGAAGCCCCCTCAGACAGGCTGCCGCATGAATTCCGGCCGCTTCATCCTGTCCCAGGTTCTCGATCTTGTGCATCGCCAGACCCTCGACCGCTTGGTCGAACGCTACGATGCGGAGTCTCGCGTCCGGCATTTTGGTTGTCGCCAGCAACTCATCTGCATGGCTTTTGCCCAACTGACCTGGCGGGAGGGATTGCGCGATATTGCCGAGTGTTTGAATGCGCGGCCGGCCACGCTTTACCATCTGGGCTTTTCCGAGCCGGTGGCCAAATCGACGCTGGCCGATGCCAACGAGCAGCGCGACTGGCGGCTGTGGGAGGATCTGGCCAAGGCGCTCATTCGCAAAGCCCGGCCGCTCTACGCCGGCGAAGACTTGGGGCTGGACATCGACAACACGGTCTATGCCTTGGACTCGACGACTGTGGCCCATCTTCTACAGTTTCAAAATTGCAGATATTGATGGTCAACGGCTTGCATAAGCCCGTTAGGGCTGTGGCACTACATTTTCCGGCTGTGGCGAAGCCGCTTCCCGGATAGTAGGTGGTAGGCCCGCACCCGCAGCCCGGATGGCTGGGAGGGCGTCACCGCAGAGGGTGCTGCGGAAGATGAAGCTCTGGCCCTGAAGTTTGGCTTCGACCTCATGTAGGTTGTCGAGTCCGCGAAGGATTTCCTTCCATTCGGCCTTGAGCCCTTTGTCCTGCAGGCGGATTTCCAGTTCCCGCTTCAAGCAAAGGGCCAGGAACGAACAGAACACGTGACCGCGGATCGTCTCATCGCATTTGTGGTAAATCGGGCGCGTCTCCAGGATGCTCTTGGCCGTGCGGAACGTGTCCTCAACCATCCAGAGCGTTTTGTAAACAGCGGCGACGGTTTCCGCATCGTGGCCGGTGTCGGTGCGCAGCACGAAGAGCCCATCATAGCGTTCGTCGGATGCGACCAGCTTTTCATCGATGGCAAAGCGGCTGCCCCTCTCGGTTTTCAGGAACCGCCGGAAGCCTTTATTTCCGACCAGGCTCTTGTCTCCGCTTTTGAGCGCCTTGCCCAGGGATTCCAAGATGGCCGCGCGGTCATGGGCATCCTTGCGCTTCTCCTCCTCATTGAGGCAGACCACGTAACGCCGGCCCTCCACCTCGACCTCCTTGACTTTCAGCGGTGCCGGATCCTTGGCATAAACCCGTTCCGGGGTCACCGTCTTCCACTCCTTGCGGCTCTTGAGAACGACCTCGCCGACTTCTTTGGTCCGGCGCATCCGCACCCCGATGACATAATGCACCGGCGGATCCATTCTCCCCAGCGCTTCCAGCGTCGCCTCGCTCACGAAGCCGCGGTCGGCCACCACGCACACTTCACGCACCCGGAACTTTGCCCTCATGCGCTCGATCACCGGAATGAGGCTCTTGGCGTCGGCCGTGTTGCCCGGCCACATCTCGCAGCAGATCGGACGGCCCTCCACGTCGATCGCGATGCCTACGATCATTTGGTGCAGGTCGGGCCGGTGGTCTTTGCTGTGACCGTGACGGCCGAGGGTCTCGCCTCCCGCTCCCTCGAAGTAAATGGAGGTCGTGTCGAAAAAGACCAGCCCCACTTCGCTGAACAGGTCGCGCCCCCGGTCGAAAAGGCTCTCCTCTATCAGGTCCTTCGTGCAGCGCGGGCCCCCCAGCACTCCCGGCCCAATCTCCTCTCCCAGCCAGCCCATCGCCCGGTAGAGCTGGTGCAGCGAGAGTTCCGCCGCACCCGGGATGCGGTAGCTTTCCTTCCACACTTCCGCCGCACGGTCGCTGCCGGAAGCGAACAAGCGGTGCAGCACCGTCAAGTAAACCGCCCGCTCCAAATCAAACTCATGCCGACGCTTGCCTGCCAGTTCCCCCACGATCTCGCCCATCCCCATGCTTTTCCACAACCGCCCGAAGACCAGGTCCGCCCCGATTTTACGCACAGACACCGGCTCGGTTTCGCCCGCTGCATGGGCGTCGAGCACCCGGATCTTTTCCGAAAAACGCAAACCGCTGCGAAGCAACCGGTCGAGTTGCCCGCTTTCTTGCAACACATCCAGCCGGCCGAGTGTCGCGATCACGCGCTGTCGCACCCGTGCCCCCTCGCGAAAGCTTTCCGCGATTTGAAGATATTGGCGCCCAGCTGTGCCTTTGACTCTGAAAAACATTGTGTCCTCTTCATGGGACAACACGATCCTGCTTCAGCGCAATGAAAAATCATCCTCACATCGCGTTTTGAGGCACTACATTTTCGACTTCGAGCCTTCCTCTACAGAGGAAATGCGGCTACTTTTGGCCTCAAACTGTAGAAGATGGGTGTGGACCTCTCGCTCACGCTCTTTCCGTGGGCAGACTTCCGAAAGACCAAGGCCGGAATCAAGATGCACACTCAGATCGACCTTCGTGGCCCGATTCCCGCCTGCATCTTTGTTTCCGCCGCACGCCAGCACGACGTGCGCTGGCTCGACGATTTGTTTTTCGAGCCCGGAGCCTTCTACGTGATGGATCGCGGCTACATGGATTTCCAGCGCCTCCATTTGATCGCGCAAGCCGGAGCGTTCTTTGTCACACGAGCCAAGGACAACCTGCAATATGCCAGGCAACGATCCCAGCCTGTGGACATGCGGACGGGACTCCGCAGCGATCAGATCGGCAAACCCATGCTGCCAAAGGCGCGGGCCGATTTCCCATCGCTCTTGCGCAAGGTTCGTTACTACGATCAGAAGAGGGGGCGCGACTTCGTCTTTCTTTCCAACAACCTGAACGTCCCCGCGTTGACTGTGGCCACACTCTACCGCCTGCGATGGCGTATCGAGTTGTTCTTCCGCTGGATCAAAGGCCATCTGCGCATCAAGCATTACTATGGGACGAGCCCCAATGCGGTAAAGACACAGATCTAGATCGCGGTGTGCGTTTACCTGATGGTAGCTATCATTCACAAGGAATTGAACCTGCCGGGAACCTTGCACAGAACTTTGCAGCTTTTGAGCGTTCACCCGTTTGAGAAAATGACTTTGCATGAGCTACTTACAGAAAACGACTTTAGACATTTGGAACCATTAGTTTCTAACCAACTTATGTTGTGGCACTTATAAGCGGACACCTGTGGGATTGTTTATAAAAATATTACAGTGGTTGGATTGTTGAAAATGGAAGTGCGATCTGTCAATGGGAAAACGGTCTGATGCGAAGAAGGTTACGCATTTTCGCTTATGTTTTTTGCGGATGAAGTTGCATTTATGAAGGGCAGCGGCTGGATGGCAAGGTTGTTGATCCGGACTGCCGAACTCAGCGACGGGAAGAAGGAGTGTCCAGGGTGCTGCTGCGGACTGCTGAGCTCAGCGGTGGGCAGAAATAGTGACCCGACCGGGATTATTTGTATTCAGCCAGGATGGATACGAGGGAGGCAGGTTAGTTACGCACGCCCCCCTATAGGGGGCGTGCATAACCAACTGACCGACCTCCGGGGTTGTTTACAACGGTTGTTCACGGGCCGTGTGGATAGCCGTTGTGCATTCCATGCGTGGAGAGCAGTGCCGCTATAAGATGGCGTGATGAACGGGCAAGAGATCCCGATAATCAAGGAGGACACTCTGGCAGCTTGAGAAGATTGTCTGGCTGAACGCCATCGGGAACGGTCTTTAGATACCGATGCCCGTGTTGGCTGACTGCCACGATAACCTCAACCACGTAGCCTGCCTGAGACACGTAAAATGAATATGTTCCATTATCTACTCCGGCGACGGCTTCCGGTTGCGGAAGCCTCCAGCGTCCGCCATCCGGGTTCACTCCGCCGACATTCTGGATGCGATCATGTGGGTCGTTTCGAGGAGTTTTGTTTATGCACTTAATTTCAACTCTGATTGCCATATTGTTTTGTTGTTTGGGTTGGGTTGTAAGAAAACGAGCAGTAACCAAGTGACTGCGGAGGGTGATGCAGGCTGTGTATGGGCATCCTTCGAATCGGGGCAGAATTTTTCGATACCACACCCAGGTCGCGGTTGGGAATCAGAAAAGCGGAATCATTTTGATCCAACTATTATTGAAGCCTTGACCTAAGTCAAAGGCTGCCTTCGTAATTGTGGGCGATCCGCAGCGTTCTGATCCAGCAACATATTTGGGGGAATTTTTTATTCCGTTAAATTGTTAAAACTCTGTAGGGCTGGCTGACGGGGCATTGGTCGGAGATTTCTGCCTGGCTGGCAAGTCTTTTTTTTCTTTTTTGCCTCTGCAGGCGTGCTGGCGAGCTCCGATTTTTTTGCTCTTCCGCGCAAGGCCCGGCTGGCCTCGGAGCGTAGCGCAGAGGCCCGCGCGGGCCTGCGGCGGAAGAGCAAAAAAATCGGTCGGCGGAAGGGGGGGTGTCGTTTTCATGCGGCTTTCCCCATTTCT
>Ga0118677_10009300_pt1 | contig 15393 bp, 13 predicted proteins | sample AliMusrvi5mmetaG_FD_86154 | JGI IMG/M metagenome (GOLD analysis project Ga0118677, IMG submission 86154)
GTAGAGCGTCTCGAAATGACGCCACGACTCATTCTCGGCGAAGCCCGCGCGCACATTCTGCCCGCCTTCGTAGGTGGTGATGTTGTAATCGGTCTTGTAGAAATCGAGTTTGAAATCACGAATGACGCCGATCACGGAGTCTTCGAAATAGCGGGCGGCTTCCGGAATCGCCAGGTTCAACCCATAGCCGAAGGCCCCCACAATGCGATCCTCTGGCTGATCAGTCTTGAGCACCCAATCCGGGTGCTCGCGATACAGCTTGCTCTTCGCAGTGATGGCTTCAGGTTCCAGCCACAGTCCGAATAGCATGCCCTTGCTGTGGATGTGCTCGCGGATACCGGCCATCCCGCCCGGCAGCCAACTGCCCTCAAACCAGTCGCCGCGATGCTCGAACCACTCCGTGAATGCCTCGCCATACCAGCCGGCATCCACCATGAACGCTTCGCAGCCCATTTCAGCGGCGATGTCGATTTCCTTCAGTATCCAGTCGCCGGGCTGCTCCACTACCCGCGCCGCAATCGTATACATGTCTTTGCCGGCCGGGCGCGGCGGCAGCACCGAGGTGCGGACGTGACGATGCCATGACTGCACCGCGTGGTCAAAGCCGGCGTGCAGCATGCCAAGGTGGACTTCGGGCGATGTCACGGTCTCACCGGGGGCTATCACCCGCAACGGCGCCGGGCCAACCGGTCCGGTCTTGAACGAAAGCATCGTCCGCGAGCGATGGGCAAACTCGGCGAAGTGGTTGCCCGACCACGCCAGCGCGATAAAGCACGATTCACCCGTGACCTCGTTGCGGATGATCCAGTAGGGTGAGCCATGAAAACGGTTGTTGGTGCGTTCAATCCGAAAGCGTTCCTGGGGTAATGGCTGCCACGTGAAATCGCCTTCTTCACCCCAGTTTTCGGGCGGCATGTAACCCAGGCTATACAGCGAACTGGTCGGCGCGCCCACACCCGCGCCGAGCGTCCAGGCCGGATCGGAATTCCACAGCATGCCTGACCACGGCGATACGTGCGCAAGCGCCGCTGGCACACTCCCTGTGTTGCTGATCTCCAGCCAGCGCGCCATAATCGGCGTGCCGTCCAGTCGGGTGACAACATTGATTGAAATGGGGCGCAGCTTATGGCGCAGTGTGATCACGGCCTCGACTGTGCCCGGCCGCGCGCCGGCCCGTTCCACAGCGCTGACCCATTCCCAGCCGGTGTGCAAGGACTGCCCGTCGATTTCCAGTTCGAACGCCTGCAACGTTTGTGCAAGTGGGTCGAGCTTGGGTATTCCGAAATTATCCTGGCGGGTCAAGCTGGCGGTGACGTCCTCGCGTTGCACCTGACCAGTCGCAGACCAGTACAGACCGATCAGGCGACCATGCTCAAGCGCCTCCTCGCGCACAGTCGTGCCCGACACGTATCTGGCTACCTGCAAGGCTCCGAGCTTAGCGAAGCTGATCTCGACGTTTGACGGGCGTTCTGACGTGATGGCGCTGTTTTGCATGCAATACCCCGTTCTGAACAGACATTGTTTAACTTTTATGGGACCGGATCAGGCTTTCATCCCGGTCATAGCGACGCCTCGAATGAAATACTTCGACGCGAAGACATACAGAATCATGACAGGAATAACGGTCATCATGGAACCGGCAGTCCACATTTCGTAGCGGGTCCAATAAAGGCTTTTCAACCCGTTGAGGAGGATGGGGAGCGTCTGCTTTTCCTGACTGCTTAAGACAATCAGGGGCCACAAAAAATTATCCCAACTGCCCAGGAAAGTGAAAACCGAAAGCGCGGCCATTGGCGCGGTTGATAGTGGAAGGACAATGCCGGCGAAGATACGCAATTCTCCGGCCCCGTCGATACGCGCCGCGTCAAGCAATTCTGAAGGAATGCTCTGCATGAATTGGCGCATCATGAACATCCCGAATGTCGACCACAATGCGACGATGATCACGCCGCCCAGCTCATTTGTCAATCCGAGTCCCACAATCATGACATACAGCGGCACCAGCACGACAGCGAACGGGAGCATCATGGTTGAGAGCAGCACCATGAAAAGCTTGTCGCGACCGGGGAAGCTATATCTGCCAAATACATAGCCAACTGCTGACGAGGTCGCAATGGTGCTTAGAGTCACCACGCTGCTTACAATAATGCTATTGATAAGCGCGATTCCGAAACCGTTCTTGTTGATGATTTCATCATAGTTACCCAACGTCCAGACGTGTGGGAAGAAATCACGCGATGTCACCAGCTCCTTATAGCTTTTAAACGATGCAAAGATCGACCAGAACAATGGCAACACGGCGATGATTGCAAGGAATAGCAACAGGATGTGAATGGACCCCTGACTGAGCACAGTGCGGACTGGGAAAACGTTTTTGACCAATGGGCGCGAAGATGCAATATCCATGCCAGATATCTCCTTTGATTAGTATGACCACTTTGGTGTTATGGCTTTCATTAACACACGGGTGATAAACAGGATGAGGATGAGCTGCAAAATAGCGCCGGCGGTTGCGGTGCCGAAGCGCAAGTTGGAAAACGCTTCCTGGTAAATCAACATATTTCCCATAAACGTCGCCGTGCCTGGGCCGCCGGCCGTGAGGACCGAGGGCAAGGTGAAGGCCTGAACGCCGTCGATGAACATCATGACGGTGATCATGGTGAGTGTGTGACCCAGCAACGGTAACGTCATGCGCCAGAACATCTGCCTGTCATTCGCGCCGTCCACTGTGGCCGCCTCAAATAGCTCATGAGGAATGTTCAGTAAGCCGGCGGTGAGTATGACCACATAAGTGCCAAGTGATTTCCAGACTTGGATGGCCACCATGACCGGCAACGCACTGGACTCATCACTGATCCATTTACTTTCTGGGAGGCCGAGTGCATCAAGAATCTGGTTAAACTGGCCCGTTTGCGGATCCATCAGCATTCGGAACAACAGTGCAATTGCAACGAGAGACATGACTACAGGCACGAATATGATGCTCTGATAAAGATTGCGCCCGACTCGCACCCTGGACAGCGCAGTGGAGACGAATAGGCTGCTGGGCAACATAAGCAGGAAAGTCATGCCGGCCCAAGTCAGCGTGTTGCGCATGGCAATCGCAAAGAGTGGATTCTCAATCAATTTCTGAAAATTGCCCAGTCCGACAAACTGGCTGGCAGACGCATCCATGATCTGATAAGCGACCACCGACATCCAGGCTGAGCGAATCATGGGTAACAACAGGAACAGGAAATACCAGATGAGTGTTGGGCCCAGAACCATCAACCCAAACCAGAACTGCGGCTTGCGCAGGGTTTTCTTGATTGCGGCACGATAGTCGCTGCGCTTTTCCTTATTCTGTTGTCTGGGGAGTACTCGTTGGATAGTAGCCATCAATTTACATCCTATGCACCAAGACACTGACCAATCGATATTGCGTATGCTAGAACACGTTCGAGCGACATGGGTTGATGCATGTCGCTCAAACGCGTTATCAGTTGTGACGCTGTAACCTCAGAGACTAGCCCCCGCCGTACTGCTTCGCATCGTCAAGATACTGCTTGTACTGGGCTTCCAGGCGACCCTGGATCTTCGTTGCGCCTTCGGCCGCAGTCAACTTGCCCTGCCGCACTTCTGCGCCAACCTGTGCAAGTGCGCCATCGACTTCGGCCACATAGCCGAATCCTTCTACACCGCCATAGAATGCCGTCAGCGGTAGAAGCACCTGGCACAGCTTCTGCGCCTTGGCGTTGGCGCTGTCGGGACCGGGGAACTTGTTAATATCATAATTGCCCACTAATGCCTTGAAAGATGTGGCAAACAAACCATCGTAGATCTTGGCATACTCTATCTGGCCTTCCTTCGTGCAGAGCATCTTCAGGAACGCAATAGAGATATCCGGGTTCTTGGTCGCCTTTGGCGCCACAAAGCCCCAGCCGCCCTCACCAGAGAATAATGGGTCCTCGCCGGGTTTCATTCTGGGCGCGGCAGCCAACTCATAGGTAAAACCAAGGCTCTTGGCTTGCAGGGAGGGCGCCGGATTGCCGCGTGATATGGCCACTTTGCCAGCCAATGCGGTATCGACGCTGCCCTGGTCCATCTGGGTTTCAATTCCCAACTTAACAGGTTGTTCAATAATCAACTTCAAAGCCTGCACACCCGCTTCAGAGTCGACGTTGAACTTCTTCGCATCGTGAACCCACTACTTCACACCCTGGGTGCGGATGGCGCTCAGGATACTGCCATGCTCCCAGCCCTGGCTGGTCAGGCCCCACTTGGTAACCTTGCCATTTTCTGTCTTCTGCAATGCCTTAGCCATCGCCCACATAGAGTCGTAGCTGTCGAAGAATGTCTGGCCATTTCCCGGCGGATACTTATCCCAGACACTTGCAGCTTTGGCATCCTCAACCGGGATATTCACCATGCTGCCGACCTGGTTGGCTTCCACCGGCACGCCCCAGATTTCATTCTTCCATGTGTAAGCGCCGACGCCGTCGCCGATGAAATCCTTGACGGGATCGACGCCCGCCGAGGCATACACGGTGTCGCGCAACGGCATCAAGGCTTTCTGCAGGTGGAGCGGCAGAAGTTGCTTGCCCATGATGCAGACGACATCGGGAACTGTGCCCGCAGCCAACGCCGGGATAAGCTTCTGTTCAATCGGCCAGTCCTGGGGCGCAACCTCGAGGGTCACACCGCTGGTTTTGTTAAATAGCGCGGCCAATCGCTTATAGGCCTCTACGTGGGGGTCATATTTCAATCCCCACATCACTCCCTTCTTACCAGAAAGTGCATTGCTCGCTGGAGCAGAAGTGGGTTGTGCCTGTGCAGTAGTTGCTTGTGGCTGCGCAGTAGGAGCAGTCGCAGGAGCGGCTGGTGCTCCGCACGCTGCAAGAATACCGGAAGCCGAACCGAGGAGCGCAACTTGTAAAAACCGTCGACGCGACAAATGCGAATTCAGGATGGACATATATCTCCTTCACTCGGAAAAGTAAGCCCAATAGTTAAGCGAGTTAAGTTATTGGGAATATGCGGGCGCAACTCTAAGGGAACAGAGAAGAGTCAGAATATCGCACTACCTGTGTCCACCTCCTGCGAATGCTTACAACTTATCCGGGCAGAACATTAGGGGATTGCATCTGGATCAATACAGCGTAAATAAATCACAATACTACCCAGTAGGGTCGAAGCCATACTCATATTGAGATTCCGTCTGAATACTCGCCATCACTACACATCTCCCGGGTTTGTGCAGTTCCACACGCGATCCAACTTCGGATATGTCCCAGATGCATATCTTACTTGGTCTGAGTGCGTCGCCAAAGCTTGTTTCAAAGCAGGCAGACGGTCAACTGTCAACCAGTTCTGGGGTTATACCATGTGTATTGTAGGTTGTCAAACCAAACCGGCTACTCCCACACCGACGGTCAACGGTTAACCATTGACGCAAGTAGGGGAAACTGCTACAGTTTCACAATTAATGAGGTTGATTTGCATACCCCACGAGGAGCGTTGTTATGGCAACTATGACATCACGTGAACGCGTGCGCGCGACATTGGATCACCGTGAGCCGGATCGCGTTCCCCTTGATCTGGGCGGCACTCGAGTGACCAGCATACACCCGGGTGTGCTGGCGCAATTGGCACAACGGCTAAAAATCTCCGACGCCCCGGTTAAGGTAATGGATGTCTGGCAGATGCTGGCATGGATCGAACAACCGATTGTGGAAGCACTCGGCATCGACGTGTTGCCAGTTCCACGGCTTGTGCTGGATTTCAACATGCGCCTCGATCAATGGCGTGACTGGCGCCTTGAAGACGGCACCGCCGTGCTGATGCCAGGTAATTTCACTCCAGTCCTGGATGACCAGGGCGCCCTGTGCCTTTATGTGAATGACGAATTAGTCGCCCGAAAGGCTACAACGAGTCCATACTTTGACAAGATGCTTGAGACGCGCATGTCGTACGAACCTCCACCGGTGGAAAGCGTGGTTCTGCCAACCCTCAGCGATGAAGAATTGCAGTGGCGCCAGCAGTGGGCTGCCACTCTGCGCTCAAACACCGACAAAGCGTTGCTGGGTGATTTTGGCTTCAATCTTGGGCGATGGGGTTCATACCAGGAATGGCTTTACCAGATGGGCGCCGATGAGGACTATGTGCGCGCCTGGTATGAGCGCAAGCTGGAATGCCTGCTCAAGAACATCCAGCTCTATTGGCAGGCTGTCGGAAATGACATCGATATCGTCTGGTTGATGGAGGACTTCGGAACTCAAAAAGGCATGATGATCGCCCCCGGCGCCTTCGAGCGCCTCGTGGCGCCCTATTACAAGCAGCTATTTGACTGGATTCATCACAACACAGCCTGGAAGATATTCTTCCATTCGTGCGGCGGTATCTACCCGATTATCCCGAAACTGATTGACTGCGGTGTGGATATCCTGAATCCTGTGCAAACGACCGCAGCCGGCATGGACCCGGAACGCCTGAAAGCCCAGTTTGGGCGACAAATCGTATTCTGGGGCGGTGGCATCGATACACAAACCGTCTTACCGTTCGGCTCCGTAGAGGATGTTACCGCGCAGGTCAGGGATCGCTTGCACATTCTGGCGCCAGGGGGCGGCTTCGTCTTTGCAACCAGCCATAACATCCAGCAAGACTCGCCTGTCGAGAACGTTGTCGCGATGTTGACAACTGTGCGCCAGTATGGAGGATATGAACACTGATACTAATAATGAGGTCAGCGTGTGACCTTGATCTTTCTCAGGCGGGGATGTCGCCGTTTTGTAGTATTCCGACAATGCCTTCATAGGAAGCGCGCAGGTGCACATGCAGTTCATCGAGCGCGCGATTGCGATCTCGAACTCGCAGCGCGTCAACGACACGGCGATGCGCCAGAACACCCACATCCCTAAGGTCCATTGGGTGCTTAATACGATGTGTCAATAACAGCAAACGGATTTGTGAGCTCAGTTCTTCCCACAGAGCGAAGACGCGTTTATGTCCAGAAATCCGCATCAAGGCGCGATGAAATGAAAGGTCAATGTCCGTTGCCTCATCTTGCAAATAGTTGCGTTTTGCCACGTCGGCCATGCGATTGACGATGTCTTCGAGTTCATTGATCTGCTCATCCGACGCATTTTTTAGCGCGTATTTCAATCCAAGCAGTTCCAGCGCCTCGCGCACCGAGTAAATTTCCTCTATGTCTGCGATGTTGTTTATCTGCGCCACAACTGTGCCGCGATGAGCGCTTCGCACAACCAGTCCCTCATTCTCGAGCATTTTGAGCGCATCGCGCACGGGTCCGCGGCTTGTCTGCATTGTTTCGGCCAGATCCCGCTCCACGACGCGTTCACCCGGCTTGAGTTGTTTGTTAAGAATTGCTTCGCGCAGTCGTTCGGCAATATGTTCACTCAAGGTGCGGTTAACAGGTGCTTTTAATACACTCTCACGAATATCGGTCGACATTCAGATCCTTGCTCCACCCGAAGTTGCTACGACTTGACCATTATGACAGCGTAGCGAGGCGCTTGCATGGTTGCGTAGAATCACGCCAAAGCATACCACTTTTGTCCGTGAACACTGGTTGAACATATCCTGCCTGTCCAGATGTTTGTAAGACATAATCGCGGAACTGCCTGGCAACTTGGTTAATTGTCAGTTGTTAACCATTATACAATATAATGGCGCAACAGAGGGCTACTATCGGTAATCTACGGGAATGGTGAACGAAGATGAATATTCAAAATACTTCCTGTGCAAAAATCGCTTTTCCATCTGACGGCGCATCGAACGCGCGCTATACCTCCGGTCTGACTATTTACGACGAAGCGCTGATTGCAGGGCGCTGGGTAGGCCGATACTGGAGCGGCAAGGGATTTATCGAGCCAGAGCGTCTACTGCGCTGGGTTGAGCCAAATGTACACTCACCGACCACGACTGCTGGACTTGACACGGCATCTTTTCAGATCGAGGTTGATGGCCAGTCGCTCCACTTTGGCTGGGAACTGGTGTCAACTCGAGATGCGCCATCCGCGCATGCCGGTCAGTTGCATGGAGTCGTGGCGCTAAAAAGCACGCTGATGCCGTTGGAACTACAGATCCATACCGAAGTGGATGGCACAGGCTTTTTGACCCGCTGGTTGAGTATCACGAATCGCGCCGACCACCCGGTTGCGCTTGGGGCGGTATGGCCGTTGAGCGGGGTGTTGGTTCGTGTCAAGGAATGGCAGGCACTGATGGGCGGGGATGCCGGCGCGAACGTTTTCAGCGTCGGCTCCATGTCCGAGCGCATGTGGGGTGGTGAAGGCGCCTTTGCATGGCAACCACTACCCAGCACTGCCTTGCGCCTGGAGAGTCGCACCGGCAAGTCAGGCCACGGCACACCGTTCTTTGTCGTGCGCAATGAGGCGACGGGCGAACACATCGTCGGCGGGTTTGCGTGGTCGGGCAACTGGGCCGTCGAGTTGACGTGTGAGCAGTACGCGGGACCCGATGCGACGCTGGCTTTTCGAATTGGCCCGGTCAGTCCGGCGCCGCAACGGGTGATCGACGCCGGCGAAACCGTCGAAACACCCAAAGTACACCTGGCGATTCTGGAGACGGATTTCGACGGCGCCATCCAGTCGTGGCATCGCCACCTGCGCCAGAGTGTGATGCGAACGCTTCCGCCGCAACGCGAAAACCGCGTGTTGTATAACCACTGGGGTTACCACGAGCACGAGTTGACAGAAGAGCGGCTGATGTTGGAAGTCGATGTGGCGGTCGAGGCGGGCGCGGAGGTATTCGTGGTGGATGCCGGCTGGTTTGGCAACATCGGCACAAACTGGTGGCGCACGGTCGGAGACTGGCAATGCGGCGATCGTTTGCCAAACGGGTTGGAACCGGTCTTTGCGTACGCCAGGGAAAAGGGGCTGATTTGCGGTTTGTGGCTGGACCTGGAGCGGTTTGGCGACCAGAGTAACATCGTCACGCGACACCCCGAGTGGCGGTTGCAGCGCTATGGCCGCGCGACCGATTCCGGCGACATTGACCTGACGAATCCAGATGCGGTTAATCACCTTGAGCAGGCACTGATCGGCGTAATCGAGCGTTACAAGCTGGAATTGTTCCGCTTGGACTACAACACGATGCCGTTTGAGGGTGGGCAGACCCTGCGCGATGGTCGCGCCGAGAATACGCTATGGCGCTATTACGAAAACGTCTATGCGATGTATGAACGGATTGCCGCCCGCTACCCGGATATGCTGATGGAAAACTGCTCCGGCGGCGGAGGGCGCACGGATATTGGCCTGGTCAGCCGCTTCCATTACACCTGGGTGACTGACTGGCAGATTGCGCCGCGCACGCTGCGCATCGTTAACGGCATGTCCATGGCGCTGCCGCCTGAGCGGATCGACCGCAACGCGGGCGTGGGACAAGATGGACATCAACGCGCCGACCTGGATTTCCAGTTGCGCTCATGCATGCTGGGACATTTGACTCTGACGGGAATCTACCCTCAGCAGGGCGAAGGAAGCACGGACATGGTGCAGCGCGTTCGCCATCATGTCGATGTCTATAAGGAATCCATCCGACTGTTCATTTCATCCTCCAAGGTATTTCATCACACCCCGGTGCTGAAGACGCGTGAACCACAAGGCTGGGCGGTGTTGGAATTGGCGTCAGAAGATCAATCGCGCGCTGTCGTGGCGTTGTTCAGGCTGGCGGGGCGCGCGGACGACACGTATCTGCTGCGGTTGCGCGGGGTAGCCGCCGGGCGACGTTACCGGGTCACGTTTGATAACGCCGGTCAAACGACGGAAGTCGATGGCGCAAGCCTGCTGTATGGAGACTTGCCGATCCGGCTTGCGCGAGCCCTCACATCCGAGCTGGTCATCGTTGAAGAGCTGCCCAGTCGTTAACTCCCGATTGATGCATTGGTTCTAAGTAACCGGTTACGACATGAATGTTCAGGAGGAGTTGCTGCGGGAGAAGATTGATCCGTGGTTGACGGAGGCGAACCTGTCTGCGCTGGCCACGGAGGCGCTTGGCGAAAAAACTCAGTGTCGTAATCCCGTAGTTCTTACAGGCGGTTGCTGGAACAGAGTGGTTTCAGCAACCGTTGATGATGGCGCAAAGAGCCTGGTTTTCAAGATCACGCCAAAGGTTGGCGATGCGGACTTGCGGCGTGAGTTCGAAGTGCTGCGCTACTTTCGCACCCGCACCTCCTTGCCTGTGCCGGAGGTTTATCTTGTTGAACTGTCGGGGGAGAGGGTGCCGGGCAGCGTGCTCGTCATGGAGAAAGTGCCGGGTTCGACTCTGGAGGAGTTGAACCATGGATTCAACGACGAAGAACGAGACAGCGTGTCCACAGAAATCGCAGAGCATGTCGCCGACCTGCACACACATCAGGGCGCCGGGTTCGGTGGACTTGAGCTGTCAGATCAGGAGAGAGCCCCCACCTGGCCGGATTTCTGGATGCCGCGTTTTGACAAGACAGTAGTCGAAACCCAGGAGAAAAGGCGCGACCTCGATCACCTGCTTAATGGAATTCGCGACATCCGTGACGCTATACCTGGATTGCTGAACATCGGCTTGCGCGGCGCCCTGACTCACTACGATATCTGGGGTGGCAATGTCATGGTTGCCCGCTCCGCTGATGCAGGGCGTCCCTACGTGAGCGGGTACCTGGACGCCTTTGGCTACTACGCCGACTACGCCCGTGAAATATCATCGATGTTTGGGCTGGGCGGGCAACGGTTTATGGATATCTATAAACGGCGTCACGGGCTGGACGAAACGTTCGAAGTCCGCCACGATATCTACAGCTTGAAGATGAGCCTGCAGATGGCCTGCATGTACCCGGACGCAGCACGGCCGGTTGACCTGGCAAGCCAATTTCTAGCAAGGTTTCGATCTTATCTGGAAAGCCATTAGCGATGATTCAGTTCGCCAGGACAACTGGCCCGGAGGGCGTTTTACTGCCGCCGATCGGTTCAATGGTGACGCGAAAGCGATGGTAGGCGCCCACCATGTGCGGGACACTCGCCACCACGGCCTGCGAAACAAGTTGTATATGCTGGCATTCCGTGAAGACGATCACCGTTCTGGAATCCTGACCGTCGATGGAGATGCGGAAGATCGACGAGCGGTCTGCCTCGCCGGTATCGGCAATGCACCACATCTGGTAAACCTGCGTGGCCGGGAGAGTCGGCAGATTCATCAGTTGCATCACCGCTTTCTCTCGATTACGATCGAAGAACAGGATGGCAGTCGCGCTATCTGGCATGGACGTGCTGTTGAGACGTGTGGAGGTCAGGCCGTCGGCGGCTTCATACTGACCCACATCCAATACGTCTGCCCACGCACTCACCACCTGCCATATATACAGCATGCACGCCACTGACACGATCGCCACAATGAGATGGCGCTTGTCCTTTAGATGCCTGCGTCCGGCGATCACCCGCGCGGCAACCCTTTGCAGCGTTTGAAGCAAGCACGTAGGACATCTTGATAGTGACGCCAAAGTTTGAATGAACAGTCGAATGTAAACACTTCCGATTGTAAGGCGTTTCGATGGTAGCACCACTCGTCGGCCTCTGCTAAAATCGCCAAGGAGCGCCGAGCATGACCAAATACAGAAGCATGGGCAAGCTCAACAAACGCATGTGCGACGAACTCAATTCATGAATCAATCACTACAACTCCACCCGGTGCCAACGCGCCGCGTTGAATTCTGGAACGGTGTGAAAGACACTTTCCCACTTGTCGTCGGCGCGATTCCGTTCGGCATCATCTTTGGCGCGCTGGCAGTCACCAGCGGCGTGACACCTGGCGGCGCACTCGCCATGTCGGCGATCGTGTTCGCAGGCTCATCGCAGTTCATCGCCGCGGGGCTGGTCTCGCACGCGGCGCCCATCCTCGTCATCGTGCTCACCACATTCGTCGTCAACTTGCGGCACGCGTTGTATGCCGCATCGCTCGCGCCACACATGAAGCACCTGCCGCAACGCTGGCTGGCCCCACTGGGCTTCTGGCTGACGGACGAGTCGTTTGTCGTTGTCATCGCGCGCTACACAAAAACCGACGCCGCGCCTTTCAAGCACTGGTATTTTTTCGGTTCGGCGGTGTTCATGTACAGCAATTGGCAACTGTGCACCGTCATCGGGATCGTGGCTGGACAATCCATTCCCAACCCCGGCGCTTGGGGGCTGGACTTCGCGCTCGTCGTGACGTTCATCGGCATGCTGGCGCAGTTTGTGCGCAACCGCCCAACGCTGATCGCCAGCGCAGTCGCTGGAATCGTCGCGGTGCTGGCGCATGGGTTGCCGAACCAGATGGGGTTGTTGCTCGCGGCAGTGTTTGGGATTATCGCCGGGGTGATTGCCGAGAACCTGCTGCCAGGTGAAAACGTCAAGTCCATTGCAGCAATGGCGTCCGCGAACACGAACGCGGAGCGGTAGCCATGAACGAGATACTCATGATTGCCGGTATGGCGCTGGTGACGATTGCGGTGCGCTATCCAGTGCTGGTGCTGGTCGGGAAAATCCCGCTGCCGCCAGCCGTGGTGCGCGCGCTCAAATTTGTGCCCACGGCGGTGCTCACGGCCATCATCACACCGGCCGTGCTCTATCCGCGCAGCGAACACATCGAACTGGGCATCGCGAACGAGTACCTGGTCGCAGCAGTGATCTCGTCGCTTGTGGCATGGCGCACGCGCAACGTCCTGATCACCATTGTGGTCGGCATGGCCGCGCTACTCGGCTGGCGCTGGCTGATGACCGTGCTCTAATGCGAGTTCCCGCACCCCTTGCACCCGCCAGAGCAGTTGCCGCTGCACGAGTGTCCACTGCTTTTGGGTGCCGACGAGCCGCCGGCGACCGCATGAGCGCATGTCGACATGCGGCGTTTGATCTCGCGGCTGGCGCACTTGGGGCAGGCGATCTTGTCAGCGTGCACCGTTGAGCGCACCAGTTTCTCGAAACTCACGCCACAGGCGTTACAGTCATATTCGAAGATAGGCATTGGTTTTACTCCAGCATGATCGGCGACCCACGTGTGATCGCCATAACTTCCATCAAGACGTAGATGCGCACCCATGTGTGCGCTCTTATGTCGAATCGGGCGGACACACGGGTCCGCCCCTACGTCATGCTTACATCTCGCCGCGCACCCATGTGTGCGCTCTTGTGTCGAATCGGGCGGACACACGGGTCCGCCCCTACGTGATTAATTCCAGCGCTTGGTCAGGTCGATCAGTAGTTGCAGTTCGTCGTCGTCCGGGATGCCGCGCGTATCGACCATGAAGTACGTGCAGCCCACATCAATCAGGCTCTGAATCGTCGCGGCAATCTGGTCGGGTGTGCCGACAAGACCCAGGTCGCGCGTAAAACTATCGCGCGCATTCTTTTCAATCTCGGCCTGCGTGCGACCGATGCCAATACCGCCAAACCATGACTTGCGCAGCGTGCCGAAGTCGCGCCCGATCTTATCGCATTCGCGCTTGAGCACCTCGACCTTGCGCGCGTAGTCCGGCGCGTAAGCAGTGACATTCCACCAGTCGGCGTAGCGCGCCGCAATCGGCAGCGTTCGCTTTTCACCACCACCGCCGATCATCAGCAGGGGTGGTTGTGGCGTGTTGGGCAGGTTCCTGGCGTGCTGCACGCGGTAGTGCTTGCCGCTGAATGTCGCGTCGCGCGGGTTTGACCACATCTCGCGCACAATCCGCACAGCCTCTTCGAGCTGATCCAGCCGCACGCCTGGCGCGGGGAAATCGAACCCATAGGCGTGGTACTCATCCTCTTTCCAACCTGCGCCCATGCCAAGGATCAACCGTCCGCCGCTGAGATACTGGATAGTGCTCGCCATCTTGGCGATGTATCCCGGAGTGCGATACGACTGGCACGTGACCATCGTGCCCCACTTCAAGTTGGGCGGGGTCAGCGCCGCATAGAACGCCAGCGTGGTCATCGCTTCGAGGCATTCATCTTCGCCCCACTGCAAATGGTCGGTCATCCATGCTGAATCGAAATGCCCGCTGATGGCCGCGAGTGTGCGGCGCATGCCGGCATCGAATGCGGATGAATCTTCGGTCGCGCGCGCGCCGGGCGGGAGCGCCCAGCCAAACTGGATTTTGGGTGTGTCAGACATGCTGAGATTATCCATCAGAATGAGCAGGATGAGAATGACGACCTGACAATCCAGGCGCCGCGCCTCATGGAATCACTCGCCGCTCCTGCAGAGTCTTCTCCAATTGCTCGAAACTCAGCCCATAGCGCGCCGCGATGTCGCGCGCGAAGCTCAATCCTTCGGGCGGACCGGGCTGGATCTTGTATGTGCGCCGGGCGCTGTCCGCATCCGTTCCAGCTACTGCATCTTTGACCGAACGCGCCACCAGGCTGACCACCTTAGAGTCACCGGCGTGGGCCGCGTTGAACGCTGCCAGGTCGGCGGCCAGTTCGTGCAGGTGCGTGGCAAAGATCACGCGCGTTCCCAGCAGTTTTGAGCGCGCGCACCACGTCGCGAGCCAGGTACAGCCCTTCGCCCGGACTGGTGCTGGAGAGCGATTCGTTGAGCAGCACCAGGCTGTGACGCGTGGCGCGCGTAAAGATATCGCCCAGCCGCTTAACCTCTTCACCCAGCCGCCCGGCCTCCAGGCTCGGTCGCTCCTCCACCGGGAAGTGGGTGAAAATGGCATCGACCGGGCTGATGCGCGCGCTGCTCCCCGGCACGTACAGACCCGCCTGGCACAGCAACTGCAGCAAACCGGCCGCCTGCGTGTAGGTCGTCTTGCCGCCCTGGTTCGGGCCGGTGAGGATGCCGATCGGATTGTCAGGGAAGACGTCGTGCAGGATTTGGCTCAGGCGTTCGCCGGTATCGCGTTCGATGCCTTTGGCACAGGAGACCAGTGGCGTGTCGGCTGGCAGGCCGAGGGCGGCGAGTTTATCGGCCTCCGAGCGGATTGCCACGGTGGGCACGGCGAAGATGACCAAGGGCATGGTGATGGCCTCGCGGTGGTCCATGGTGGCGCGCACGTTGGGCGTGAGGTCAATGGATGTTAGATAGCGCGGATTCCGGTGGTCGCGGTTGATGCCTTCGACGCAGTCCTGTTCGATGGAAACCAGGACGATGGATTCGAGTTTCGGGGCAAGCAGTTTGGCGAGTGCCGTGCCAAGCGAGCCCGCACCAAGAATGGCGGCGGAGGTGAGTGGGTGCATGTGGGGCGGTGGTGGGAAGAAGTGATCAGTGATCAGTGATCAGTGATCAGTGATCAGTGATCAGTTATCAGTTATCAGTTATCAGTTATCAGTTATCAGTTATCAGTTATCAGTAATCAGTAATCAGTAATCAGTAATCAGTAATCAGTAATCAGTAATCAGTGGCAGGTGGCAGGTGGCGGCGCGCACATTTTGGATCTCCTATCTCCGATCT
>Ga0118677_10009301_pt1 | contig 15392 bp, 7 predicted proteins | sample AliMusrvi5mmetaG_FD_86154 | JGI IMG/M metagenome (GOLD analysis project Ga0118677, IMG submission 86154)
ATATTACACTTAATATAAATATCATAATCGACTGAGCCCCGGAATATTTCTCCTCACGTGTCAATCCTGAGAATTCATATCCGTATCCCAGCGGTAGCGTTTGTGCCGCCACCTCCTGCACTGCTTTTATCGCGTCGCCACTGCTGTACCCAAAATTGGGGGCACCGGTTACTGCAATGGATGTGTAGAGGTTAAACCGGGTAATATTTTCGGGACCAAATACCCTTTTGAGAGAAATGAATTCAGTGATTGGGGCCATCTCTCCGTTGGAAGATTTCACGTAAATGTTATCGAGATCCTGGGGATTTCCCCGGTAACTGGGTTCTGCCTGAACCATTACGCGATATTGCTTTCCAAAGCGGTTAAAATCAGAGGCATAAAATCCACCTACATAACCTTGTAAAGCAGACAAAACGGCGCTAACGGTAATCCCCGATTGTTTACATCTGGCCGGATTAACATCAACCTGGTATTGCGGAAAGTTGGTATTGAATGAGGTTATGGCATATTGAATCTCGGGTCGTTGGTTTAATGCACCAAGGAACTGACGGGCATTTTGTTCAAACTGCTTAATATCACCACCGGTTTTATCTTCCAGTTTCAATTCGAATCCCCCTGATATACTGAATCCAGGGACCATTGGTGGCGTGAAGATGATGATTTTTGCATCTTTAACCTTTGAGGTCTGCATATAGAGTTTTCCAATTATGGTGTTGATGTCCTGACCTTTGTTTTTACGTTCCTGGAAAGGTTTTAGGGCACAAATTAACATCCCATAGGAACTGCCTCTGCCACTGATCAGTGAATTTCCAACGATAGCCGTCCTCCCTTCCATTTCAGGTATTTTTTTTACGATATCTTCAACCTGTTCAACTACCTTTTTTGTCTTTTCCATTGACGTAGAGGGCGGGAGACTGATGTCAACAAACATACGTCCGGTATCTTCTGTTGGGACAAAACCGGTTGGGGTAGTTTCCATCAGGTACCATAATCCGCCTGAGAATATCACTATTATAGCAGCAGCTATCCATCGGTGATTCATAAACAGATTTGTCGTCTTTTTGTAACGTTTGGTCATTGAACTGAATACCGTATTAAACAGGATATAAAAACGTTGCATGACCCCTTTTTGATGAAGTGCACTTTGCGAATGTGGTTTCAGGAAAATGGCACAAAGTGCAGGACTAAGTGTTAATGCGTTTATTGCAGAAATTACAATTGCCACTGCGAGCGTAATCCCAAACTGCCGGTAAAATACACCGGTTGTCCCTTTCATAAACGTTACAGGAACGAAAACTGCAGCCATTACCAGGGTGATTGCAACAATGGCTGATGATATCTCGTTCATCGCTGAAATAGCTGCTTCCTTTGCATTCTTTGCCCCCTGATCGAGTTTGGCATGGACCGCTTCGACCACAACAATAGCATCGTCAACCACAATTCCTATGGCTAGCACAAGCGCAAAAAGTGTCAACAGGTTGATGGTGAATCCAAACAGGTTCAAAAAGAAGAAGGTTCCAATAATTGATACGGGCACCGAAATTGCGGGTATCAAAGTAGCCCTGAAATTCTGAAGAAAGACAAATACCACAATAAATACCAGGATAAATGCTTCAAGCAGGGTATGAATTACCTTTTCTATTGAGCTGTCGAGAAAGTCATTGGCATCAACCAAAATCTGGTATTTAATACCCGGAGGGAACGTTTTGGAAGATTCCTCAAGGACTTTTTTTGCGTTGATGATCACATCGCGTGCATTGGATCCGGCAGCCTGAAAAACGGCCATCGCAATACCCGGCTTTTCCATGGCAGTTGTCGAGATAGAATAATCAAGGGCACCCAGTTCGATCCGCGCGACATCTTTAAGACGTAAGATGTTTCCGTCCTTATCAGCCTTAATGACAATATTTTCAAATTCTTCTGGTTGAGTAAGTCTCCCTTTGTATTTAAGGATATATTCGAATGATTGCTGGTTTAATGCACCAAGCCGGCCGGGGGCTGCTTCAAGATTTTGTTCATTTAGTGCAGCGATCACGTCCGATGGCATTAGCCCAAAGGAGGTCATAATGTCGGGTTTAAGCCAAATGCGCATTGAATAATCTTTTGCGCCAAATACCATTGCTTCCCCTACACCATTTACACGTTGAATTTGAGGTAAAAGGTTGATTTTGCTGTAGTTTTGAAGGAATGTCTCATCGAATTCCCCATTCTCACTGCGTAATGAAAAGACCATCAGCATACTGTTCTGGCGCTTGGCTGTGATAACACCAGCACGGGTTACCTCGGCCGGGAGCAGGCTGGTGGCGCGTGCTACACGGTTTTGCACGTTTACAGCTGCCATATCGGCATTAATTCCCTGTTTAAAAAATACCTCGATGGTTGCTGATCCATCATTACTGGCACTTGAAGTCATGTAGGTCATGTTTTCCACGCCGTTGATCTGCTCTTCAAGCGGGATTACAACACTTTTCAGCACAGTTTCAGCATTGGCTCCTGTATAGGATGCCGTTACCCTAATCGTGGGAGGTGCAATATCGGGGTATTGTTCTATTGGAAGGGTAACTAACCCCAGAATTCCCAGAATGACAATAATAATGGATATAACCGATGATAGAATCGGTCGTTCTATGAATCTTCTGAACATGGTTTTTTAGTTTAGTCTTTCAGATGATTTCCGGTTGACATGTTTTCGGAGAGACTACCAATTTCCGAAAGTTTAGGTACGATTTCTGTGTCATTGCGTAACGAAGCGATCCCTTCAAGAACCACCCTGTCTCCAACATTCAATCCTCTGGTCACTACGTAGGAGTCTTTCAGATTTCCTACCAAAACTTCTATTTCGGTATTGCGAACTTTATTTCCAGCACCGACAACATAAACAAAATGCTTTCCCTGCAATTCATACGAGGTTTTTTGAGGAATAATAATTACTGAATCAACCACTTGAGGAATTCGTACGGTTCCGCTTCCACCGCTGCGTAAAAGGCCTTCAGTATTGGGAAAACTTGCCCGTACATTTACAGCACCTGTCTGGGAATTGATCAATCCGCTTGCCGTCTCAATCCGACCTGTCTGGTCGTAAACAGAGTTATCTGCAAGAACCAGAGAGACGCCCGGTAATTTGGAGAATTTCTCCTGTTGATTTTTTCCTGCCAAACCTTTGGTCAGTGTCAGAAATTCTTTTTCGTTAAACGAAAAGTAAGCGTACATGTTTATCGTATTTGAGACTGTGGTAAGCGGTTCGGTTGTCGAACTGCTTACAAGGCTTCCAACGCGGAAAGGAAAATTTCCAATAGTCCCTTCAGCCGGACTGGTAATCAGCGTATATTGAAGGTTTGCCCTGGCATTCTCCAGATTTGCTTTTGCCTGTGCCAATTGAGCTTCCTTCGATTTCTGTGTGGATTCAACCGATTCCAGGTCAAACTTGCTGATAATATTCTTCTCAACCAAAGGTCTGGTCTTTTCAACATTGACCTCCGCAATCTTTACATCCGCCTCCGCAACTTTTACCATCGCTTCAGCAGATCGCACAGTGGCCTGAATATCATTGGCATTCAGGCGAAAAAGCACTTGCCCTTTTTTAACGAAAGCACCCTCGTCAACAAATATCTGCTCGATATAACCGGCAATTTTTGACCTGATTTCAACAGTTTGCTGTCCCTGAAGCTTTGTAGGGTAATCTTTGTAGAGTTTAGTCGATTGTGTTTTTACCGCAATTACCGGATATTCTTTTGCTTTCCCGGCGCTATTTGGTTGCCCACCCCTTGGCTGATTGCCACATGAAGCTACGATCAATACCATCAAAAAGAGCGCGAGTTTTCTAAAGTTCATATTTTTTCCCATGATGTATAATTAATTTTGTTTCTTTAGTTTCTATTGTTCCTATTGTTTCTATTTATTTCCGCAATAGAATCGTTCCTCCCCGGAATCTCCATTCTCCTGTATTTTTAGCAAAACGTTCTGAAATATTTCATATTCATTTTCGGTGACCCCCAGGAGTAATTTTTGTGTTACTTCAACAGCTACCTCCTTCATTCGGTTCAAAATCTCAATTCCCGTGTTAGTGAGCGTCAGATTTTTTTTTCGTTTATCCCCGTTATTCGTCAGCCTCACAACATAATGATGCTCCAGCAGGCAATTAATATGACGCACGATGATTGATTTGTCTTTCTGCAGCCGGTCGGCCAGATCTTGTTGAATAAAGTCGGAGTTCGAATATAACAGTTTCAATATAACGAATTGTTCGAACGTTAAATCAATTTCCCTGGCTTTGAATTCAATATACATCTGATTCTTGAAAACCCTTCGGCTCCGGCTTAAAAAATAACCCAGAGGTAATTCTGATCCCATGTGCAGTTTTTAATTTGGGCTCAAAAGAATTAAAATTAGTTGATTTGTGCAACTAATTTACAATAAGAAATCATTAAGGATTTTATTTATCACCGACAAATTTAATTCCGAAAGAGAAAATATTTGCGGTTAATCCATCGCTTCTGTTATACTGGCTAAATTTTAAATTAATATCCTTGAGACCCAGATGGCCGATTTTAAATGATGTAAAAATATCTGTATAATTCAGGGCAATACTGTACTGGGTACTTGTGAATTTGGACAAATCATAATCAGATGTGTAGTATTTCTCTGTGGAAAGATGTGTCTCAAAAGGAGCAAAATAATCAACCTGATTCTGAGAATAAAACCGGAATGAAGGAGTAACGCTAAATGCCTGGCTTAATCTTACAGGCAAATCAAAGTTCGCGGTATGTGCCTTTAATCCCCAGTCGTCAATATAATATCTGTAATAGCTTCTCAACACAAGAAGCTCACTGATGTAATAATTCAATCTTAACCCCACAGGCAATTTATAACGGATTGTAGGCATCCTTTCAATGTCGTCAGCCAATTGATAAACATGCGTATTGGCTCTTGTTGTATAATTAGGAATATCACTTGCCGTGCCGATATAATAATTCAGTTTATCTACAAAATACATCCGTTGATATGGCGTTGAAAGCATCCCTTCCTGCATAACCAGGTCAAAAAACAGCGCCATCTGTAACCTTTTGGATAATATTTGTGAAGCAAAGAAAGACATAGTATATGAATTCCTGCCATTACTCGTCCACGGAGTAAATTTTGAAGGAAGATAATTAGTGGTTGCTGTACCTGATTGATTTAAGATGGGTACTCCAGTAAAATATCCCTGCGTTTGAAAATTTATTCCGTTATCCATGTATTCCCTTAACTCAGTAGGATAAATCGGTTTCCATTTGTCAAGAAAGACAGAACCTTTCAGACCGATTTCAGTATTTTTCTCATTGAACAACCCGGTAACATTTCCGCCAAATCCAAACGAAGTATAATCGAATTCCTTGGAAAGCGACAGATTTGATCCCCAGATAAAGTTACGGCTGTCTGAACTGTGACTGTAATTTGTATGAATAGCCTTGAGAACATCACTATGTGAGGCACCTGTTGAGGCAAGCCATGGTGTCCCGATCGTAGTATAAGTAACAGGAGTGGTCGGGGTTGCTGGAGTAACGACTGTCGTCCCTCTGGAAGCTCCGGTGGCACTGATCAACGAAGCGCTTTTCAGTGTCGATGCTACCGATCTGAATGGATTGATATTACTTGATGAGGCCGAGGTATAAGCAGATATGCCGGCATCGATTGTTAAAACATCATTGTCATTTAAAGGGGTGCTGATCACGATTGTGGGTGTCCCATCCACGAGCTTTTCGGTTCCGATTCCTCCGTTCACAGGAGAATGACTTCCATCCTGATTATAAAGGCTCATAAGAAGCTCAACCTCGGTGCTTTCAAGAACCCGTTTTTTATACACCTTTACGGAATCAACTCCTTGAGAATATGTATATTGATAGATATTAAATATGCAGAAGAGTAATAGAAATAATCTTTTCATCCAGTTATTTTTAATTGCAACCACAACCTCCACCTGTTTTCCCACCATTGGCCCCTGAAGCACCTTCCCTGTAAACCTGGAAATTGCTTTCAAACCGTTCATTCTGTTGAGCTGATAATTTCATATCCGGATCATTAAGGTATATTTTTTTGTATTCCTTAACTGCTACGCACGAGGTAAGGAAGATTACTGCAAAAATTATTGCAGAAATTATCTTTTTCATTTTTCGACAGGATATAAAAAATCGTTTCAATATTAATTCATTTCGAATACAAGAGTATAAAAGAAGAAAAACAATCGGGCGAATAAAAATGTTTTATTTAAAGTAATATATTTAATTATGACAATAAGTGCTTTTTACCAGCGTCAAAGATAAAAAGAGTTGTAATTGACAAAAAACAACATCAGCCAAAATGGAGAGAAAATCAGTAGAGAGGGTTTTTCTATCAATTAATAACCTGTTATTGTTTTAAAACGGGAAAATTTTCCGGGGCATAATTATTTGTCCAGAGCAATGCTTGTGCCAAGCCGTAATCCAAAATTTCTTTGCATTTTGATTTCTTCGGGTAAGAAACCTGCGGTTTTGTAAGTAAATCCGAGATCTAATGAAATACCCTTCTGTTGCCGTTTTTGATTGGTCATGAAAAAATATTTCCCAACCCACTCAATTGCCCCGCCTAATTTCCCGTCGCTATCATTAAATCCCAGATTGATAGGCTGATTCCATATATGGATATTAACAGATGAAATGAATTTATCTGTTACGGGATAATCTTTAATTCCTATTCCCCCCGCAAGAAACCTGTTGTCTTTATTCTGAAACTGCCTGAAATAAGTTTCGATCATTAGTTTTCTCCTGTATTTTATCCAAAGGTCTTCATCAGTAAAATCGCCAAAAGGGCACATTGTATGTCCCAGACCTATATTTACGGTCGTGTTCCCCGAAACACGAATATTCGGTATACCCATGATGTTAAGGTTTATAAGGTTTAGGAAGGAGCGGTACCCCATCTTTCTTAAATAATTTATCTCTTCAAGGGTAAGGTCCGAGTATTTCGTATAACGATGGAAGGCCATTGCCGGTCTGTGCAACTGCCTGATGATCCCATAGACATCGTTTCCAACAATGTCACGATTTAATTCATTTGACTCTTCGGCACCATCTGTATCAAATTTAATAAAACCCATCAGATAATATTGCAGGATCATTGCTTTTCGCATAAGGTATTCGACCCCTAAATTTTTGAATTTCTCCTTGCCAAATGCAAACAGTGTCTCTTCGCGGTGGTTAAGCATGTAGTCGGACTCAAGACCTGAAGTATACAAACGTGCGAAATCGGGGAAATCTTTGTCCCGAAGGTCTGTTAATGACTTGTCGGTTACACCGTTAATATAGCCACCCCTTTTCGACAGAAAGAAGGGTTGTGAAATGGAGCCTATATTTCTTGAAATTAAGATAGAGCGATGTCCCTCCTCATGTGTTAGCGGAATAAAAAAAATGAAGCTTGTGACTGCCTGGATCAGGTAATTTAATTTTGGGGAGAAGTAATTTTCAGTCAAATGGGTATAAAGACGGTAGCCACTCAAATAATCCTGATTGAACTGCCTCATTGTAAAAAGTTTGGCAGGAGAATCCTGGATAATAAATGAATAAATAGCTTTCCTATCGACAGAGTTGTTCTGAATTGAATCTTTTTCAGCTCCTTTCAAAACCGTTACCGTAAATAAAATCAAACCCGAAACGAATGCTAATTTTTCCATTGTTCTACTTATAGCTCTGATTCTCATTTGAAATCTTAGCTGGTGCACCGATAAAGACCGTATTTGACGGCAAAGTCTCGCTTTTCATCAGCACTGACAGTGGCTCCAAAACTGAACGATTTTCCATCTTCGAGTCATAAAGGACCACCGACATTCCTCCAACACTACATTCCTTACCAATGTCTACATACGACATTTTCATTACTCTGTCCTCAAACAAATGCGTTTGTAAGGTGCAGTTGTCATTCATCGTTGAATAATCCCCCATCTTTATAAGGTCAAATTCTGTAATCTGGGTAGTGTTTATGCACACTCTTTTACCAATCATGCAACCCAGCATCTGAAGCGGATATTTGATAAATGGTGTACCAGTCAACATATTAAGGAAAAACAACACCAGGAAGTTTTCATACAGGCCGGTTACCAGTTCACTTCTCCATACATAGTTACTCCACAACGGTTTATTGGCTGGTTTATACCGTCCGATAATCACCCATTTAAATATCGCCATAACCAGTACACCTAAAATTCCTGCGCCTAAATACATGACTGGGAAAAGAAGAATCAGCTCCCACAAATCCTTCTCAACCTGAAGGTAAGAAGTGATATTCGCGATCAGGGAAGCAAAAGTAATAAATAAAATTGCGGGCAGGGTTACTCTGAAAAATTCGATGCTATAACGCATGACGAACAACTTTCTGGTAGGTTTGTAGGTTCTTTCGGCAGAAAAATCGCGGTTGATATCCCGTTTTGGCAGGTAAACTGCCGGCGAACCAAACCATGAGGTACCATCTTTCACTGGCAAATCACGCTCACTTACCTTTGATAAAACGCCAACCAGGACATCATTCCCCAGGCGGGTATCCGGACTAATCACTGCGCTATTTCCAACAAAGGTGCGGTTTCCAATATAGGTTTTTGCAATATGGATGTAGCCATTTCTAACTATTGACGCACCAATAGAAACAGAGTCTGCCAAAAAACACTCATCTCCTGTAACCAAAAGGTCGGGGGAAATAAATTCAACAGTCGAAATTTCTACCCGTTTACCCATTTTTACCCCCAGCATTCTAAACCAGATCTGTAAATAAAGGGTTGTGTATAAAGTACCAAGTACCTGCAGACTCAGTTTCATTAATTGATCAAAGAACCATTTTCTGTGGTAAAACGGACTATTCACGCGATAGATTCCCTCCTTGATGTTACCAAGTAATACCCACTTAAGAATGGTGATCATCAAAGCTAAAATTATCACAAAAAGTACACCCACCAAAAATATAAGGGGCAATAAATCGGTCCAAACTTCGGTGTCATAATCTACGGATGCAATCACCATCATTCCCGGAAAGTAGGCAACCATTGTAATCAAAGGAATCAGAAATACAGTCACCAGATAGGATAATGTATTGCGCGTCGACCACAGTTTAGTCCTTTCCTGTTTTTGGTTCATTCCCATCTTTATAGCAGGTGATCCACCCCAGTTCTCATTCTTCGGGATAGTCCACCCTTCGGGCAGAAGTGTCAAATCCTCCATTGATGAGTTCGACTCCATTTTTGTGTTGTGTGCTAAACAGCAGCGTGTACCCACAAAGCAATCATCTGCAATTTCTATTGTACCTATTTGAAGATAACCATCAGAAATAGTAAATCCTTTAAGATGTGTATCGGTACAAATACTCACATTATCCCCTATGTTAAACAGATCGAAGGCAGAAATAGACGATGTATTGATATAGCAGTCTTTACCCACTTTTGCCCCTAAAAGTCTCAGGAACACATTCATAATGGGTGTTCCGGCAAAATAGGAGATGGGCGAGATATTTACCAGCTTGTCAGCCAGCCAGAACCTGAAATAGTAACTCCCCCAAAGTTTATATCTGCCGGGTTTTATCTTTCCGATTGCCATCCATTTCAACCCTATGGCGAAAAAGGAAATTGCCGGAAGAATTGTAAAATAAGCAACAAGCATCATTAAAAGGGAGTCAATCACAGGATAATCTGCCTGAAAGAAATAGGAGTAGACAAAGAAGGGTCCCAGCCATTCTATCCCAAAGATCAGGGCAATGAAGAGCATCGATATACCTTGAAAGAAAGAACAGGTATAATAGCTCAACCCCGATGGAGTATGTATATCGCGTTCCTTCCGGCCACTATTGCCTGAGATTGGACGTTTTTTCTCCAACTCCCGTGCAAGGTCAGATAGAACCGGATATTTGTAAAAATCGACAACTGATAGCTGTTCGAACATTGGATTCTGGCGCATCTCCGAAGCTACAAGCGCGGCCAGAAGTGAATGCCCCCCTAACTCTTCAAAAAAGTCATCATCCATCGATATATCGGTGCGGTGAATGTGTTTTGCAATCACCTTCACGAGTTCTTTTTCAAGTTCTGAAGCAGGGGGAATAAGTTCTTTCTGAGCAGAAAAGGAGAACGGTATTTTTGGAGCAGGAAGCCGGGTTCTGTCAATTTTCTGACTGGCGGTCATTGGAAGCGAAGTGAGAACATCAAGTGTTGAGGGGATCATGTAATAGGGGAGTCGGGCACGCAACTCAGAGGCAATCTCTTCTCTGTTTATTTCTTCCCCTTTACCAACCATCACATAGGCAGCCAGTTGTTGCGAATTTACATCCAATGAAACAGCCGCTGCCTGTATTCCTTTGCATTGCAGGATCAACCCCTCGATTTCAGCCAGCTCTACCCTGAATCCCCGCACTTTTACCTGCGCATCCTTGCGCCCGATGTAGATGATCTCCCCATTGGGTGCATATCTGGCAATATCTCCTGTGAGGTAATACCGTTCTTTTATCCCTTTAAACTTTGCAGTTTTAATAAATTTCTGTGTTGTCAGATCATCACGATTGAGGTATCCCCTTGCAATGCTTTCGCCACCAAGCAAAATCTCTCCCTCTTCATCGGCTTCAACGGGTTCCAAATTATCCTTTACGATTATTACATCATAACCAGGCAACGGATTACCAATGGTCACGATCCCAGTGGTGTTCAACAGTGACCAGGTCGCAATGACAGTCGCTTCCGTTGGTCCATAGGTGTTGTATACCAGGCGTCCGGGCTTACACCATCTTCTCGCCATGTCTGTGGAACACACCTCTCCACCGAAAATTAGGATTTTCACATCAGGGATATCCTCCTTTACCATTGACAATAGGGTTGGGGCGCACGAAAGAAAGGAAATGTTAAGTTTATTGATTATTGCTGCAAACTGATCACCCGATCGCATAATATCAAAAGTACCTATTACAATAGTGGCACCAACCGAAAGGGGTACCCAGATCTCCTCAACGGAGGCATCAAACGAAACAGAGAAACCCTGTAATGCCCTGAATGAGGAATCTATTGGATAGATGTTTTGCGCACTTCGGATATAGTTTACTACATTTCGGTGTTCCAGCATCACCCCCTTGGGTCTGCCAGTAGTTCCAGAAGTATAAATGATATAGCACAGATCGTTTGGTGTCCGATTCTCAGTGACTGGTTTCCTGAAGGAGTATTTATCCAGATCGTGTAGTTGAACATTAACGTTAAAAATTGGGAATGATTTCATTTGAGATCCCATGCGGATTAGAATCTCATCCGCAGAAACCAATAGTTTGGCACCTGAATCCTCCATAATGAAATTCACCCTTTCGGCAGGGATCTCAGGATCGAGCGGAATATAAGCTCCGCCAGCTTTCAACACCCCCAGCATTACAATGATTACCTCTGCGCAACGGGGCAAAAGGATGACGACCTTATCTTCGGGTCCAATCCCTGCTTTTATAAGATAATGGGCCAGCTTATTCGCTTTTGCTTCAACTTCAGCATAGGTGAATTTCTTTTCTCCCTGTTCGAGTGCAATAGTATCCGGATAACGACTGACGGATTGCTCAAAATATTGATCCAAATACATATTTAAAAAGTTGTAATCGTAAATATTATAAATCAAACGAGTATGATAGGCCTGCTGAAAGGTAAACGACTGTTTGACTCTTGATATAGGCCGGAACATTCATGGGTTTGGCTATATTTATTCCGGAGTAAAGTGAGAGGTTTTTTAAAGTATAAGTAAACGGGAAGGAAAGATCGATGGAATTAATCTGATAATTATTCGTTATAGTGAAGATCTGCCCGAGGGTAGCTGTTGGATTTAAATTGGATAATTGTTTTTGAATTTGTTTATTTCCAGTGAATGATCCATTGGCTTCAAGCTGTAGAATGGTAATATTATCTCCATATTTGGTTCGTAATGGCGTCAAAAATTGGAATAGCTTTTTTGCAATCAGCGATGAGTAGGAGAGATCCCCATAATTAGTGCTGATTGCTGGTTCAAATTCCAAAGTATTTCCTTTGGCAAAAACATTATCCCACTTGATATTGAAGCCTGATGTGAAGTTGAGATTTAAAGCTTTTTGAGTACCAAACAAATAATCGGTAGTTACCGAAGGTCGGAACCATTTAAACGACCCTGAAATATCCAATTCAGTCTGATCGGAATAGATTGACTTGGCTGTTGCAGATCCCGATGAAAAGATGAAGTGACTATAGGAAGGGCTGATTGATATTGCTTTATCCAATAAATTAAAATCCCATCCGGCTGTGAGGTCAACTTCTTTTGAACCTTTTGATAAAGAGGCAGCATTGCTGTTCCCAATAAATAGCCCGGTCACAGAAAGTTCCATCCCCTTTGCCCCGTAGTAATTAATTGAAGGAGATGAATTTGGCTGGGCAGTGAAACTGTTAAATATTCCGTATGTTCCGGAATTGGAACTGTAATCAAAACCAATTTCGACAGATGATTTTTCTGTAGCTTTCAGATTATTTTGAACCAATTGGGCATTAGCTGATATCCATGGAATTCCAATGATTAATAGTGATAATAGAAGGTTCCTTTCCATTTTTTTTCTGCGAATGTATGGAAAGTTTTGCATTATAAAATTGAAATGGAATCAATTTATACGATCAAGGTTATCCCATTTATTATATTTTTCCCGACTCATTCTCCTTTTCCTTTTTTTGCCCCTCCTGAGACAGCCCCATAGTCAATGCCGTAATTCCGGCAAGACCGCCTAATTGCATGCTTTCCAATGCTGTACTTGGAACCATTACGATTGTGGCATTTGACTTTAATCCTTCGTAAAGCATGTTCATAGCCCTTAAATGGAGCGCTGTCGGATTATTTGAGTATGATTTGGCAGCTTCTTCGAACTTTTCTGCCACCTGTCGTTCGGAGTCACCCAGAATTACCCTGGCCTGACGTTCTCGCTCAGCCTGAGCCTGCATCGACATGGCATCTTCCAGTGCATGGGGAATCAGCACATCCTTAACCTCCACCGAAATAACATTGATCCCCCATGGTTCAGTGCGTTCATCAATGATTTTCTGAAGCTGGTTACTGATCTTGTCCCTCCCTTCCAACATATCGGAAAGCATGGTTTTGCCGATTACATCACGGAGTGCAGTTTGGGAGGCCCAATTTATCGCACTTCGATAATCGGCTACATCAAGAGCGGCTTTCTTTGGATCAAAAACCTTCCAAAATAAAACTGCATCGACATCTACAGGCACAGTATCTTTTGTAAGTGTTTTCTCCGCCGTAAATGATGATGTAATAACCCTGGTGTCAATCCAGTAAGGGACAGTATCCACAACCGGGATTATGAAAAATATTCCTGGTCCCCTGAGAGAATGAAACCGCCCCAACCTTAATACCACCGCTTTTTCCCACTGATCAGCGATTTTAATTGATGTAGCAACAATTAGAGCTACAATAAAAGAAATTACCTCAATAAACGACCCTTCTGTATTCGCCTTTGCTCCTAAAGTGGCATATGCAAATCCAATACCAATGCCAAGAATGACAAAAAAGATCAATACTGCAAAATAGTTTGTTGTTTTCATAATACGACCCTCCAGTTTTTAAGTATTTAAGCCGGATCGTTCTTCCTGCACCGGTGAGTTGGATCGATGCGGAATCGATTGCCCACTTAAAGTTCTACCAAATATACAAAATATTCTTAAATTTATTATTTTTAGCTGCTTATAATTAACAGCTAAATGAACCGGTTTCGGGAACTGCTATTCATATTCATCCTTTGCTCCCTCCAACTATCAGGCATAGGGAATGGCCTTTCATTCTCAAAGCTTTCAGTCGAGAATGGTTTGTCAAGTAATCATGTTAAAGCCATTTATAAAGATTCATTTGGATTTATATGGTTTGGTACGCTGGAAGGACTCGATCGCTATGATGGGGTAGAAATAAGACCTTATTCGTCGAAATTTCCTGAAACAGTAGAAAATGTTTTCGCTATAATAGAGGATTACAATAAGCGCATATGGGTTGGAACTGCCACTGGGCTGTTTTGTTTTAGCAGAATCTCAGACAGATTCGAAAGGGTTGAAATAGACAGCGCCAAAATTACAGTACAGGCATTGGCATTAATGCCTGACAGCAATCTCTGCGTTGGAACAACAAATGGGTTATATCTGGTAAATGGTGAGACCAGAAAGGCCGAGCACATTCATTATGAGAATTCTGCCAATAAGAACAAAAGCAGTATCACCGGGATATTTCCCGACAATCATGGAAATTGTTGGTTATCCACACTTTCAGGTCTTGTAAGATATTCGGTTAGCACTAAGAAAATCGATATTTACAGGTATAACTCTGACCCCATTGATCTACACAACTCTTTTACTTCCATTAGTAATATTGGCAATAAAATGTATTTGGGAACAAATTCGATGGGAATTGTCGAATTTGATCTTTCTTTAAAAACCTTTTCTGAAGGCATTAATATCGACAATAAAATTGTTTTAACCATTAGCAGCGATAAAAAGGAAAAACTTTTTGTTGGCACCGATGGTGGTGGATTGAAACTGATCAATATCAGGAGCCGTAGTGTTGAAAATATCGGGAATGTTGAAAACGATCCGACTTCAATCAGTTCAAATTCAATTTATTCCTTCTTTCTTGATGAAAATAGCAGGTACTGGATCGGTACTTATTCCGGAGGAGTTAATTATACCAGGCAAATTACCGGGAATTTCAAGCTTCATCCCATTACCCTTGATAATCCTGGGGTGAATAAAAGCATCAGGTCATTTTATTTTGCCCCTGATGGTACGAAAAATTTCGGGACAAGAAACGGGTTTATACAGGTCAGCAAAACCGGTAAGGCCAATTTTTTTCACGCAAATCTAAATGATAAAAATGGATTGCGATCCAATATTATCCTTTCTGTTTATCCCTTCATGGGGGACATATTAATTGGTACTTACGGAGGGGGAATTAGCCGTTTCTCTGTTTCTGAGCAAAAAATCAGGCCGTTCACCGATTCCGAAATTTTTTCGAAAGGGAATTTTTATTCTTTTGAAACTGACAAAAGCGGAAATCTTTGGATTGCATCTTTTAATGGTATTTACAAATATTCTCCTGCAAGCAGGCAAATTGTTAAGTATAACAAAGAGAACAGCGGTTTGAAAAGTGATGAGATTTTTGAAATCAGGTTTGATTCAAAAGGGCGGTTATGGATTGGAAGTATGTCGGGAACATCTGTTGTGTCGCCCGGAAACGACAGACTTGAAAATATTGCATTGCCGTCTACTGCAATCAATAACTTTAAAACCAATTATATTTATGAGGATCAGTCCGGTAATATATGGATATGTACTGAAAGAGGCGGATTGATAATGGTTGATCCGGGATTAACAA
>Ga0118677_10009303_pt1 | contig 15390 bp, 8 predicted proteins | sample AliMusrvi5mmetaG_FD_86154 | JGI IMG/M metagenome (GOLD analysis project Ga0118677, IMG submission 86154)
GCCAACACCAATGCGATTTATGGTTCGGCCACGCAGCCCACCACGCTTGGAAGCGGGGGATACTCAGAGTGGGATTATGACCAAAAACCCTATCATGGCGGCGGGGCCATCAAACTGGTGGTGGCCAATGCGCTGACGGTCAACGGCACGCTGAGCGCCAACGGCGGCATTGCACCCGGATACGGCGGCAGCGCGGGCGGCAGCCTCTGGATCGACACCGGCACGTTGGCAGGAACGGGGCATATCCAGGCCAACGGCGGTGTGGGCACGTACGGCGGAGGCGGTGGGCGGATCGCGATCAAGTACCGCACCAAGGGGTTCGCGGGCCTGCCTGCGGCCGGACTGCACGCGAACGCCGACACCAACGTCTCCGCGACCGTCACGGTGCAGGGCGGCTACAACGTGGGGACGGCGGGCCCGGAAGACGGCACGATTTATATCAATGCTGTGCCTCAGGGGACGACGGTGTTCTTCCGCTGACAGGACAGAGAAGCGGCAAATCGCGCCACGGCTTGTGCTTCGTAGCGAAGGCAAGCTTCCTGCTCTGCGAAGCCGCTACGCAGGGCGAAGAAGAATCGCTGACTTTGCAGCGTAGCAGGTGGCGCTCCCACAAATTATTTGTTTTTTGAACAGGAGGAAACAGAGGAAACGGAGCACGCCAAACCTCTGTTCCCTCTGTTGCCTCTTGTTCCAATCTCCGATCCACCAACGGCGTTCGCACCCCCTTCCTGCGGGTTGTCAAAAAAATGATCCATTTATATCGATTATCAATCTATCCGCCGACGGGCGCATCGAATATCATCGCTGACGGTTGGAAATGTGCCCGATTGGCGGCTCTTGCCAACGCGTAAAGGTAGCGTTCATGGGAATTCGCAAAAATTGCTGGCGCGACCGGTTCGGACCGGCGGAGACGATCCAACGCGTGCGGCCGCAGGAGACGCGGGCGTACATCGCCAATCCCCATCGCGGCACCACGACGTTCCAGCGGTTCAACGGCGATCCCGTCACACCGGACTGGACCTGGGACGACCGCAAGGGGCCGTTCGCGTTCCAGCCGTTCGGCGGCGATCCGGCTGCGCTGGTCAATACGCGTTATCCGCACACCACGCTCTCCTATTGCCGCTGGATCTGGGCGGACATCGAGCCGCAGAAGGGAGAGATTCGCTGGGACGTGCTTGACGGCGCGCTGGCGGCCGCGCATTGCCGCGGTCAGACGCTGCAGATGCGCGTACAGCCATTTATCGGCAACGATACGCCGGAGTGGTACTGGGCGCTGGGGGGCGCGGCCGATCCCGAACAGCTTGCCCGGAACCAGAAGCACCCGGATCACAACGATCCACGCTACCTGGAACAGTGGGGCGACTTCATCCGGCAACTGGGCGCGCGCTACGACGGACATCCCGATTTGGAGAGTTTCGACATCGCTTATGGCGGACCCTGTGGCGAATGCGGCGGCAATTGCACGCCGGAGACCGCGCGCAAACTGGTGGACGTCTACCTGGACGCCTTCCGCAAAACCACGCTGCTCTCCATGCTCGGCACCGAAGGCTGCGCCTACGGCGCCACGCGCGCGGGCCGCTTCCTTGGCTGGCGGGCCGACTGCTTCGGCGATTTGCGGACCGAAGGCAAGGGGGTTGTGCCGGACGGTCTCTGTTGGAACCACACTTTCGACGCCTATCCCATGGAAACGGCGCAGAACGGCGTGACCGAGGTCTGGCGGCGCGCGCCCGTGACCTTCGAGACCTGCTGGACCGTGCCGTGGTGGCACGAGCGGCACTGGGATCTCGATTTCATTCTGGAACAAGGGCTCAAGTATCACCCCACGGTCTTCATGCCCAAGTCGTCCTTTTTCCCGGACGAATGGCGCGACAAACTCGACGCCTTTGACCGCCGGCTCGGATACCGCTTTGTGCTGCGGCAGATGACGCTCCCGCTGGAAACGTGCGTAGGACTGCCGTTCGAGGTGCGCATGCTGGTTGACAACGTGGGCGTCGCGCCGATCTACCGTCCCTATCGCCTTGCATACAGGTTGACACAGAACGGCGTCGAACGTATCGTCGAATCGGCTCAGGACATCCGGACGTGGCTGCCCGACTTGAACGGATTCAGCGAAAGCATCGCGCTTCCCGCCGGCTTCCAGCCCGGCGACGTCGAGGTGTCGGTTGGTATCGTGGATCCGGTCACACGGCGTCCGGCCGTGCGTTTTGCAATTGTGGAGACTGCGCCGAATGGTTGGCACCCGTTGACGAACCTGGAGGTGAAGGACTAAACGTGCGCAGGGTTCGGCATGATAATTGCTATTTGCAGGACGGGAGATTTTTGGCGTTGCGCAATCACGCGCTGCGCGGCAGGAAAGGAGCAGGACGCAATGAAACAGATCGGTTACGTGTTGGGTTGCATGGCGGTTGTGGCGGGGTTGGCAAGCCCGGCCCTGGCGCAACGGCGCACGGCAACGTCTTCCACAGGAGACGGCAAGTCCCTGAACGTGATGTACAAGCAGGACTTCAACGAGGACGGCGTGGCCGACAACTTCGAGGGCGGCACGTGGTGCGACGATCCGGCCGGAGCGTTTGGCAGCAAGGGCTCGCTCAAGACGACAGAGGTCGCCGAGCGCTATATGAAGTGGGTGAACGACGGCACGACCATCGCGTTCATGTACTATTGCCATGGCGCCAAGGACGCCTATTTCCAGGCATGGGGAACCAAGGCCAACAAGAACCTGCATGCGAACGTCAATTGCGAGAAGCAGGACGTGTGGCAATTCGCGAAGATCAAGGCCGATTCGCTTGTCGGGAACAGCGGCGGCGCCAGCAGTCCCGGCGAGGTCTTCAAGAACCTCATGTTCGTCGCAGGCGACAAGGACAAGAGCGTGGAGAACGCGTTCCTGCTGATCGACAACATCGTCGTGTACAGCGGCGACCCGACCAACGCGCCTTCGGCGCCGGGGAAACTTTCGGCCAGCCTGAACAAGCAGAACAAGGCCGTCTCGCTGAACTGGGATCCGGCGAAGGATGACGTCGGCTGCTACAAGTACGATGTTTGCCGCGGCGACACCGAGGCGTTCGAGGCCAATGCCAAGAGCCGGTTGGGCTCGGTCAGCGACAACTATTTCGAGGATGTTACCGCCGAAGCGGGCAAGACCTACTTCTACAAGGTGGTCGCGAAGAATGTCGCGGGACTCGAGACCGCCTCGACAGCCGTGAAGTATGTTTCCGAGCAGGCGGGTCCGGGCGCCGGCGGAACGAAGGCTGCCGCGCCGGCCGCGCCGGCCAAGGCGGATTTCTGAGAGTGCGTTGATTTGGCTCTCTTGTTTCATTTCAGGCAACGTTCGGGACGCCAATTCTTTTGTCCGCAGATTACACAGATTGCGCAGATTTGGATGTGAATTGCAGTCTTACTGCTTTGACCTCTCAATCTGCGGTCATCTGCGTAATCTGCGGACAGTTATAAAACTACGAAGGAAGACTCCGGTTTCGCTATGAAAGTAAAAACCGTCGGCAAATCATCCGGGTGGCAGGGACCCGTAAACGAATACGTTCCAAACAAGGGGTCGGTGGGTTGCCGGAAGATTGTCTTCGTCGGAGCTTCCTATCGGTTTTTGCACCGCGTGCTGCGGGACATGATCCTGGTGCGCGGTTTTAACGATGTCGAGGTGTGCGTCCACGACATTGACGAAGTGCCGCTGAAGATCGTGGGCGACCTGCTGGAGCGCATTGCGCGCCAGCAGAAGACGCGCATCCGGGTCACCCGCACGCTGGATCGCCGCGCGGCCCTGAAAGGCGCGGACGTGGTGATTCTTTCGATCACGACCGGCGGCCGCGAGTCGGACTTCCGGTCGTTCGAGGTCTGCGCCCGCTACGGCATTCCCGTTGGCATCGGCGACACGCTCGGCCCGGCGGCCTTGGCGCGCAATCTCCGCACGATCCCCGTGGTCCTTGGCCTCGTCCGCGACATGGAGCGGCTGTGCCCGCAGGCGTTGCTGCTCAACTTCACGAACCCCATGTCCGCCCTGACCGGCGCCATGGCGCGGAACACGGAGCTTCCCGTGTGGGGGTTGTGCCACTCGACCGACGGGCTGCTCCATTACTTCGCCGATATCTTTGGCGCGCCGAAGAGTCAGATCGAGATGCAGGCGGGCGGCGTCAATCACCAGGCTTTCGTGACGAAGTTGCGCGTGAAGGGGCGCGATCGGACGGTCGCCGACATTCTCGCGGCCAGCGGCAAGTCCACCGTGAAGGGGGTTACGGACGGGCTGTTTGGCACCGTGGAGGACGCGCGGCTGCAACGGGACGTGGCGGGCATGCTCGGGGTCTGGCCCTCTTGCGGCGGCGATCACCTGGCGGAATTCTACCGGTTCTTCTTCACGTCCCGGCGCGCGGCGGAACTGGGCATGGAAAAACATCTGAAACGCGTCATTCCCGGCCGCGAGCCATTCGGGCGCACGCCGTGTCCCCAGATTCTGCAGGATTGGGCCTACGGGCCCGAGGCGGTGGGGGATCTGCAGTTGATGACGGAAGAGCACGCGCACGAGGCGATGTGGGCGTTTCTGACGAAGGAGCCATACACCCGTTCGCTCAATGTGCTGAACACGGACGGGTTCGTCGAAGACCTGCCGAAGACCGCGTGCGTCGAGGTGATGGCCACGATCCGCGGGCGCCGCGTGCAGGCGAAGCCGGTGCGGCTGCCCACGGCGGCCCACGCGGTGGTGTCGCAGTGGGTCGCCATCCACGACCTGAGCATCCAGGCGGCGGTGCATTGCGATCGCGACGCGGCCCGGCAGGCCCTGTTCCTCGATCCGCACGTAAGCGATTTTTATGACATCGGTCCATTCCTGGAAGACATGCTCGCCGCGCTGCAACCCTGGCTGCCGGGGAAGTGGTTCCAAAAATAAAAAGGAAAGTCACCATGCAACGTCTGGCCATGCGCGGCATCCTGCTCACGACCGTGCTCGTTGGCGCCACCCTTCCGGCGCAGGCCCAGCGGCGCGCGGCCGACGGCGCCATGTCCGGAGCCGGAGCCGTCCGGATTCTCTACCGCAATGACTTCGAGAATCCGGCCGATGCCGGATTCGAGGCCTCGGCCTATGGCAGCGCCAAGTTTATGACCGGCAAAAACAAGGAGGAGGCTGACCAGGCCAAGGTGTCCGGGTTCACTGTCGGGGTGACGGGACAGCCGGAAACGGCGTATGGCAGCCGGGGCGCCTTGAAACTTGCGGCGACAACTCCCGATGCGCAGGGAGTGGTGGCAGAACGGTATTTCGACTGGCCGGCCGACAACGCGACGGTGGTCCTGCTGGTTTACGCCCACGGCGTGAACACATTCTACCTGCAGGGTTGGGGCCGAAAAGCCGGCCGCAATCTCCATGCCGAGGTTCCGGTCGCAAAGCAGGACGAGTGGCAGTTCGTAAAGCTGAACGCGTCGGCCTTCGTCGGCTGGGGCGGGGGATCGGTCAGCCCCGGCGAGACCTTCGGCAACCTGATGATCGTGGTCAACGGACTGGACAAATCCGTGGATCACGCCTTTCTGCTCGTGGACAACCTGGCGATTTTCCAGGACGCGGACAGCGTGCCGCCCTCGGCGCCGGCGGACGTGAAGGCGGTCGCCGATCCGAAGAACGGCGGCGTGGCGCTGACGTGGAAGCCTGCGACCGACGACGTGTGCGTGAGCGCGTACGAGGTGCATCGCTCCACCGAAGCGGATTTCAAGCCGGCGACGAAGACTCGCCTGGCCACGGTGTCCGCGCTGCAGTACGCGGACCGGGAGGCCCAGCCCGGACAGACGTACCACTACGCGATCGTGGCCAAGGACGCCGGCGGCAACAAGACGCCGGCGCCTGCGGTGACGGTCGTGGCACCGGCCGCGGCTGGCGCCGGCGGCGCGAAGAAGGAAGAATTTTAGATCGTTCCATCTGCTGCGGGCAAAAGCCAGTCTTTGGGAATCGGCCATGGTCGGACACGCAATCGAAGAGGGTCATTTGCCGGCGAATATCAGCGGTGTTGTGCCCAGTCTTTGCTTGAAGGCGGGGCTTGGCCCGCCGCGATCCGAATGCGGCGTCGGAGCCCTCATGGCATGGGCGGATCGCTTGTGGGCGATCAGCTATGTGTCCAGTCTGCGGAATTCCGGGGTGGAAACCGGGCTCTACGAGATCGACGAGAATCTCCGCATCGCCAAGCGCCCGGAGAGCCGCACGGGGGTGTTCGCCAACCGCTTCATCCACGTTCCGAGCAACCAGTTGATCATCGGGCCGCATGTCATCGATTCCAAGCGCAACATCCGGACCATCGCCGGACTGGACATGCGCATTGCCGCAACCATGACGCACCTGTCCGACCCGCAGAACATGGTTTACATGCTGGGCATGGAAGGCGAGTTCCTGGAGATGAATGTCCATACGCTGAAATGCCGCAAGCTTTTCGATCTGGTGCGGGAACTCGATCTGCCCTATGTCCATTTCAAGGCAGCCTACGCGGGGTTTGGACGCGTGGTCGTGGCGGATAACAGCTATGACAACGAAGAATTTACGGAAAAACGAAAAGCGGGCGTCCTGGCCGAATGGGATGGAAAGAAATGGACCATACTCGAACGCGCCCCGTTTGTGGAGGTCACGGGACGCGGCGATCACGTGCCTATTTTCGCCACCGGCTGGGACCGGGCTTCGGCCCTCTTCTGTGTTTATACGGACGGTGACAAGCAGTGGACGCGCTACCGTCTGCCCAAGGCGAGCCACACCTTCGATCATATGTGGTCAACCGAATGGCCCCGTATCCGCGAGACGGAACATGAGCGGTTCCTCATGGATCACCACGGTCTTTTCTACGAGCTGCCCCAGTGGACCTATGGAAATCGGGTTTTTGGGCTTCGCCCCATCTGCACCCACCTTTGGGTGCTGGGCGACTTCACCACGTACCGGGGCATGCTCGTGCTGGGAGCCGACAACGCCAGCCCGGCGGGTCCGGCGAATCCGTTCCATGGCGAACCGCAGTCGGGGCTGTGGTTCGGCAAAACAGACGACCTGTGGCAGTTCGGCAAACCGAAAGGTTGGGGCGGTCCCTGGTGGCAGACGCCCGTCAAGGCAAACGCACCTTCCGACCCTTATCTGATGACGGGGTTCGACAAGAAGTGTCTGCATCTTTCGCATGACGCGAAGCATCCGGTTGCGTTTGCGATTGAAGTCGATTTCATGGGCACGGGCGAATGGAAGACGTACGCTGTTCTGGAAGTGGGCGCCAACGGATATACCCACCATGAGTTTCCCGAAGCCTTTGGCGCCCATTGGGCGCGGATCACGGCGGATCGGGATTGCACCGCAACCGCCCAGTTCCTCTATTCCTAAACGAACCAAAGGATTTCGACCGATGAAGAACACATGGATGAAACTTGTTCTCCTCTCCTGCGTGCTTCCCTGCCTGGCGTCGGCCGCCGTGAAATTGTCCATGCAGGATGCGCGCGTGACGATCCAGAACGGCGCGACCGCGCTGGATTTCGACCTGAAAGGCGGCCGCTGCACGAGCCTCGTGACGGAGCCGGCGGGCCATTCCTGGGTGGCCGCCGCTTTTGGCGGGTTTGAACTCCACGTTGCGGGGCAATATGCCGAAGGGCAGAGCGACTACGGGCAGGCCAAATATTTAACGAAGGTGTTGAAAGACACGCCCGATGCGGCGACATTTGAACTATCGGCTTTCGGCAAACAGGGGAGCTACGGGTTCTGCGAAGTGCGCAAGCGCGTGACCCTGGCGGCCGCTTCGCCGTGCCTGCGTGTGGAACACGAGTTCTTCGTGGGCGAGGGGGCTGTGGTGGACCAGTATCTAGCTTTCCTGTTCGTGCAATCCGCGCCCGCCGACGCGCGCATCACCGTGCCGGACGAGGACCAGGGGTTTGTCACGGTCACGGCCGCCAGCCCAACCGCCAAACTGAAACCGGCCCAAGGCTGGGTGGCGGTGCAAAAGGGCGAAGCCGGCGTGGTCTATCGCATGCCGATGGAGGACCTCCAGTATGTCGGTGTCCGCAATGCGGACGGCGGGCTCAAGCTGGTCTGGCGCACGATCACGCAAAAAGTCGAACCCGGCAAGAGCCTGACGTGGCCGGTCGAAGTCATGCCATTTCAGGGTCTGCCGGAGGTGAACGGCGCGGGCGCGTTGGGGTGCGGTCGGATCGACCCCAACGGCAGCGTGACGTTTTTTGCAACCGCCGCCGGCGCTGCGGACATCGAAGTTGCGACCCGCACGGCCGCGAACTCCGACTGGGCCGCCTTGCCCGCGCGCAAAGAGAACCTGAAAAGCGGACTCAACACGCTGCAGATTTCGCTGCCGTCGGCGTTCGCCGGCCAGGTGCGTGTGCGCCTCGCTTTTGGCGGACGCGACGCCGTGCTGTACCGCAACGTCGGCGCGACCCTGCCGCTGCCGCTGCAGACTCCGCGGCTGACGGAAGCGCAGGTACCCGTTCACGTGCGGGACGTGGATTACAACGACTATCTCGAAACTCCCCACGTGGCATGGGCCAAGCCTCTCGACGGCGAGGCGTTGCGCATCTTCTGCTCCTGGGGCGAACTGGCGGCCAACCGCATGGTCAACGAGATCATGGAGCGCGTGGATGCGCGCGTGGACACCGTGACCATGGCCAGCGGCGAGGGCGTCAAGTGGGGCCTGGGCGGACCAATCTATGACGCGCGCACCCAACGGGACATCGACGAAGGGGTGAAGGGATATCTGGGCGGCGACCGCCCGTATGACGTGATCGTGCTGGGCGGACTCTCCTTCCCGAACCACATCGGCGACTCCATCGGCCTGCGCATTCTGGAACGCGTGCGCAACGGGGCGGGGCTGGTGTTCGGCGGCCTGTCGGGCATGCCCAAGGCCTTTGCAGAGGCGATCCCGGTGAAGCGGGCGTTTGGCAATGGGCACGAGAAATGGTCGCTCAAGACCACCGGCTACCACCCGCTCACCGCCGGGCTGCCCATCGACCAGATGGCCACCGGCATCACGAAATACATCGGTGTACGGCCGACGGCGCAGGTTCTGGCAACTGCCGGGATCGACGGCACAGGCGCAGACGCGACCGAAAATCCGGCGATCGTGACAGCCACCCTCGGCAAAGGCCGCATCGTGGTTCTCAGCGGTCTGCCCGACGGCGAAGAAGGCCAGGCTTTGATGGCCAAGGCGATTCTCTGGGCCGCGGGACGCGAGCCGGCCCTGCGCATCACGGCTCTGAAGACGGACAAGACGGCGTACCCCTACGGAGTTCTTCCGAAGGTGACGCTGCAGTGCGCCGCGGAGGCCGGAGGCGCGTTCGAGGTTGTCCAGGCAGGCGCTGGCTGGGCAAAGACGAATGCGATGACCGTCGCGGGCGGAACCGGGCTTTTAAATATGACGTTGCCGGTCCCGCCAGCCGTCGGCACGCACCGGGTGGATGTGCTGATCAACCGCAACGGCAAACGGGTGAACTTCGGGTTCGTCGCGTTTGTCGTCGATCCGGTGCAGTCGGGGCTGGCGATTCATCTCGATGCGGGGAACGACGCCGCGTGGGGCTGTCCGGTTTACAAATACGGCGGCGCGATTGCCGGGCGGATCAATCCGGTTGCAGGTTATGAGAGCGTGGCGGAACTGGTGGACCTACATGAGCGCGTGCTGGATCGCAAGACGCCGGATGCGCAAGGACGTTTTTCGCTCGCGGCGATCCACACCGACCGGCCTCGCGCGACGGTTCGCGTCCGTCTCTTGCACGCGGGCTTGCTCGCCCAGGAAACGTCCGCGCCGGTGGCCATCGGCATGAGCCCGGAGAGTCTGGCCTGGGACGAAATGCAGGTTCTCCTGTATGGTAATGCCAATAACGACGCGCGCGGGCGGGTCTTCCTCGATGCCTGCGACCCTTGGGGCGGCGGCGACCTTCTGCGCCCGTACGTCTGGGTGGGTGTGCCGTGCGGCATTGCGGAAATCGACACCGGCGCCTGGGACGCCCTCCAGCGCGAGTACGGCAAGACCAAGGACATTCATCTGCTCTACCGCGTGCCCTGTATCAATTCGGCCAGCTATGCGTCGCTCGTCCAGGAAATCTGTCGCAAGCGCGCCTCCGCCGTTGGCGCGCTGGCCTACCTGAACGGGGACGAGCAATCCTTTACGTCCTATACGCGCGAATTCGATTTTTGCTTCAGCCCCGACTGTCTGCGCGAGTTCCGCCGCTACCTGGCGGACAAGTACGGCACGATCGGAAAACTCAACGCGATCTGGCAGACGCAGCACACCGGGTTCGATGCGATCCTGCCGCCACTCACCGCCGATGCCCGCAAGGATGCCAAACTTCTGCCGGCGTGGAACGACTTCCGGCTCTTCAACAACCTGACCTTTGCCAAGGGATACCGGATGATCCGCGACGAATTGCGCAAGTACGACCCCACAGCCCGGCTGGGCATCTCCGGGACCCAGGGACCGGCGACGTTTGGCGGCTACGATTACACCCTGCTCATGCCGATCTTCGACATGCTGATGGAATACGGCGGCTGGGAAGATCTGCAACTGGCGATCAACCCGCACGCCAAGTTCACGCCCGCCGCCGGTTACAGCGGCGATTATCCCAACGTCAAAAGTCGTGGCTGGAACATGCTGGCGCTGGGTGGCGCGGGCGTGAGCTACTACAACGACGAATCGGGCATTTACCCCACGCTGCGCATGGTCTCCGGTCTCAAGGGGTTGGCCGATGCCATCGCCCAGATGCGCCCCACCGGCATCTCCAAGATGATCATGACGGCCGAACGGGCGTGCGATCCCGTGGCCGTGTACTATTCGCATGAGTCAATCAATGCCGGCTGCATGGGACTGGGCGGCGACGTCGCCGCCGGCCAGCGCTGGCTCGCGGCGCTCCATGCGGGCACCACGTTTCAGGGAACCTACCTGACGCGGGAAAAACTGCTCGCCGGCGCATCCGGTCTGCGCGTGCTGGCGTTGCCCCGGATTTCGTCGCTCAGCGACGCCGAGATCGAAGCCCTGCGCGGGTTCATGGACAAGGGCGGGTTTGTCCTCGGCGACGAAACCCTCGGCGTGGTGGACCAGTACCTGCGCCGGCGGACGGACACCGCGGCGGTGGCGGCCCTGCAACGGCATGCCAACTACGCGTCGCTGGAACAGGTGTCCGGATCCGCCGCGCTGGATCGTTTCCTGCGGGAACGGGTCAAGTTGACGCCGGCCAGCGACGTGTCCCGCGAAGATGGCGCAGCGCCCGGCGTGCGCATCGCCACCTTCCGCAACGACGCACAGACCTACCTTGTTACCGGCGCCAACGGCGGCGCGCAGCCGCTGCACCTGATCCTGGCCGGCGCGGACAAGTCGTGGATCTACGACAGCCGCACCGGCGTTCTGCTGGGGCAGGGCAAGGTGAAGTTTGAGGTTCCACCCGCCGAGTCCGCCGTGCTGGCGCGGCTGCCCTACCGCGTGTCCGGCATCGACCTGCGCGCGCCGGCCACCGCAGCGAAGGGCGCGGAACTGGCGCTCTCCGCGGCTGTGAAGGCAGAGGGCGCGCCTGGCGCGCACGTGCTCGCATTTACCGTTATTGATCCAGCCGGCGAAACGGCCATCCCTTCGCGCTGGCGCGTCGCGACCAAGACCGGCAGCGCCGACACAACCTACTTCGTTCCGTTTAATGCCCGTTCCGGCACGTGGCGGATCGAGGCGCGGGACGCGGCGACAGGGGCCAGGACTACGGCTTCGTTTGTGGTGGAGTGACGGCCGGCAGGCAAGAAGAGGGTTCAGGGTCTCAGGTTTCAGGATTTCTGAACCCTGAACGCTGAACCCTGTAACCTGAAGCGGAATGTGTCGATACACGCGAGAGGATCTCGAACATGGGAAACATGAGACAGTGGGCCATTGCGTTGGCAGCGGCAAGTGTACTGGCGGTCGCCTCGGCCAGCCGTGCGGCGAGTGTGGTTTTCAAGGCCGGCTTCGATGAGGATTCGGTCGAAAATTTCACGACCAGTTTTGCGGGTGGCACGATCACGCCGAGCGACTACGATTTCAGCGTGGGCAAGGCGGCCCTGAAATGCACAGTCGAAACAATCACCGACGCGGAGCGCTACATCAAGTACGCCGAGGCTGATACTCGGATCGGGTTTCATTACAAGGCCTGCGGGGTCCGCACGATCCGCGTGCTGGGCGGCAGCATCGAAGACAGCGAAAATCTCTACTTCACGCTCACCAACGTGCCGCAGAACGTCTGGTCGTGGGCGGCCGTCAAGGTGGCGGACTTCCGAAACATGATTCCCCGCAACGGTGGGCCTGAATGTCCCGCGGGCGACAAGACGGGCAAGGGTAAGACCTTCCGGAACGTTGTGTTTCATCTGATGGATACAGTCAAGGAGACCGAACAACCGACCGTTTATCTGGACAACATCGTGCTGTTCAGCGGCGCGGACACCAACGCCCCGGTGCTGACCGGCAAACCGGCGGTGCGTTCGGACGCGCAGGGGCGGTTGTTGAACTGGCCTGACGCCAAGGACGACGTCGGCGTGGCCTGCTACCGCGTGATTCGCGCCGGCGCCCCCGATTTCGCCGCGGGCGTTGTCACGAACACGGTCGTGGTTCCTGAATTTCCGCTGGATGCGAAGAAGGCCTGGTATCGGGTGGTGGCCGTCGACTATTCCGGCAACGCCAGTCAGCCGTCGGAACCGGTGGCGGTGGAGGCGAAGTAGGCCTTCCTGGCGAAGCACAATCTGGCAAACGAAACCGTCGAAACAACAAAACACAAGAGATCATGAAACAAGCACAACGTATTCCCGAATTTTCCGCCACACTTAAGAAACAATCCGAGAAGAGTTTGACCCTGGCTGCGGATTGGGCGGCGCGCAACCAGATTCGCGACGCCTGGCCGGCGTGGGACGCCAACAAGGGACGGTTTCCCTATCACATCCTGATCGATCCTGCGAAGCGCGCGCAACAGCCGCAGGTCTGGTCGACCTGCTGGAAGACCGCGCGCGCCGCGCAGGGGTTGTATAGCGCCTATCTGGTGACCGGCAACCCGGCGCATCTGGCGGCGGCCAACCTGGCCATGGAGTACGTGGCCACGCTGCAGGTGTTCGATCCGGAGTACGCGGAGTTCCGCGGCGCATTCCGCGAAGATTCGCCCCAAGGGCTGCACATCGCCTCGCGCGACGGCATGGAGGCGATGCAGGGATTCATCGCCGGGTATCAGGTCACGAAAAATCCGCGTTTTCTGCGGCGTGCGGCCGAAGGCGCCGATTTTCTGTTGCGGACGATGAAAAACGGGCAGTGGCCTTTCGGCATCGCCTGGCCGGCGGAGGGAAAATACAGATCGCAGGACCACTTCTGCTTCTACGCCGGCGCGCTGGTCTTCGCCCAACTGTACGCCATCACGGGGAAGAAAGCCTACCTGACGCACGGCGCCATACCCATGGCCGACACATTGCTGCAGAAACACGTGCGTAGCGATGGGGCGCTGGGCATCGCCGCAACCCGGGAAAATTCGCATCATATCGTCAACAGCGGAGAACTGGCGGGCGTGTACATCAATGACGATGGTGCGGGCGTGGCGCTGCTGAGCGCGCACGTCGTTTCGGGCCGGCGCGAGTATCTGGACGCGGCCGTGGCGGCCGCCGATTTTTGGACGCGTGTAAAAGTGGACCTGCCGGCGCTGGCGGCCTATCCGTCGGTGGCGCTCTTTTTGGCGGACGTCTATCGCCGAACCCAGGACCGGAAGTACCTGCCCAAGATCGAGCAGTACGCGCGCCGGACGCTGGCGCTGCAATGCCGTTCGCGCGATCCGCTGCTACGGGGCTGCTTCATCGGCGAGGACATGGCAACGCACTACGACAAACGCAGCCGGCCCACAGAGTATGTGGATCTGCGGATCACCTCCTACGCGTTGATTGCGCTGGCCAAGATTGCGGCCCGTCGTCCGGCGCAGTGGGGGTGTTCGTATTCGTGCTTCGGATGAAAACGCCACCCGTACGCCAGGTTTCGATTGCGCTTTCTGGCCGCATTTCGGACTTGGCCTTTTGATCGCGTTACACTTTATTTATGCCGCCAGGCTCCCGACGGGGACCGGAGCAGAAAAGGCACATTCATGGCGTTGTCTGGCGGGAACGATAAAACCTACCATTGCGGCACCCTGACCTACACGAAGATGGGTCTGGTGATGCTGTTCTCCTGGCTCCTGTGGGGCGACTTCTGCTGGTCGCTGATGGAGAGCGTCGTTCCGGCCTCGGTCAAGTTCAACCTCAAAGGATTGGGCGCCTCCGATACCACGCTGTCGTGGATTCTGACCGTGCTGCCGGGCATCCTGAACCTGACCATCTGCCCGTGGGTCAGCTTCAAGAGCGACCGCCACCGCGGCCGCTGGGGGCGGCGCCTCCCCTTCATCCTCTGGACCATGCCGTTCCTGACGCTCTCCCTGGTTCTGCTGGGGTGGAGCCGCGAACTGACGCCGCTGGCCCAGCATGCGATCGGGTCGCTGGTCTCCGTGGCGCCGGCCACCGTGACCATCTGGCTGATCGCCTTCTTCCTGGTGGTCTTCCAGTTCTTCAACATGTTCGTGAACTCGGTCTTCTGGTATCTCTTCAACGACGTGGTGCCGCCGCAGTTTCTGGGCCGCTTCATGGGGCTCTTCCGCATGATGGGCGCCGTTGTCGGCAGCCTCTACAGCTACTTCATCTTCAAGTACAGCGCGACGCACATGCGCGAGCTTCTGACCGGAGGCGCGCTGCTCTATTTTGTTGGCGTCGGCCTGATGTGCCTCTTCGTCAAGGAAGGGGAATATCCGCCGGCGCCGGATGTTGCCGAAGGGCCGCAGGGATTTAAAAAGGTCGTCCAGTCGTTTGGCAAGCAGTCCTTCTCGCACCGGTTCTACTGGTACTTCTACCTGATGGGCGCCTTCGGGGCCATGGCCGGCGCCTGCAGTTTTGCCGGGGACTTCTTCAACATGCAGATGGGGCTGACGCTTGACCAGATCGGCAAGCTGGGCTTCTACGGCGGCATCGCCACCCTTGCCGCGACGTACTTCACGGCCGTCTTCGTCGACCGCTGGCATCCGCTGCGCATCAGCACCTACATGGCGGTTTTCGGCGCCGTGACCGGCTTCAGCGGCTGGATCTGGACCGCCATGACGCTGCCGGGCAACGTCTACTTCTGGCTCTGCCTGGGCGGTTCGCTGGTGGCCGTGTTCAGCAACTGTCTGTCCGACGCCTGCAGTATTCCGCTCTTCATGCGGCTGATGCCCAAGTCGCTCTACGGCCAGTTCAGCTCCGCCAACGCGATCGTCCGCTCGCTGGCGCGCATCCTCGGCGGCGTGCTGGCCGGCCCGTTCCTGGATCTCACGCGGCGCTATTTCTTCCACGGCTCGGACTGCGTTTACCGCTGGACCTTCCTCTGGTCCTGGCCGCTGGCTATCGCC
>Ga0118677_10009304_pt1 | contig 15389 bp, 9 predicted proteins | sample AliMusrvi5mmetaG_FD_86154 | JGI IMG/M metagenome (GOLD analysis project Ga0118677, IMG submission 86154)
ATGCAGGTTCCTTCGCAACAGGCAACCCCCTCCGTGCCGTAAAACCGGCCATTGGCCATGCGGTTGGCCGTTCGGGTGGCCAGAATCGACACATTGGAAAGCGTCCGGTCTAACAACCAGAACGGCAGCGTCGAGTCATACCATGTGTCGCGCCACAGCCGGGTCTGTGATGTGAGGCGGTCGAAATGCGCCGTGACATATTGGACGACGGCCGCTGCGGAAGCAAATCTAGTGGCATAGTAATTGCCCGCCTTGTTCAATGGGCCGGCGAGCGAGAGATTCGGGAAATGCCAGGCGAGCACAAACGTCACGGTGACCGAGGCGCCTGGCGCGAGCTTGAGGTTGCGCCCAATCGAACCGGACAATCTCTCGGCAAAGGGTGCCGTCGCATCCGCGCTGGCCTGATCCGCCGCCTGCCCAAGCAAGGCCAGCGTCATCGTGCCATACCCCGGCAATGCCTTGAGCGCCTCATCGGTGACTGGCTGCTCGCCTTTGACCGGTTGGCCGTTGGTGGGTCTCTCCGCGGAGCAGACCAGCGCGGTGAAACCGGCCTCGCGCACCGTGCGGTTGCGCAACACCGCATTCTGGTTGCGCTGTTGCAGGCACACGCCATTTTCCAATTCGCCTGTTAGAACCGCCTCGACAGCAGCGGCCGACGTGTTGCGGAGCGTGAATTGCAGGATCGTCGCGGGCAAACCGGAATCGTCGGCGTTGAGCGGCATGAACGGCGAAAACGCTTCGAGCTTTACGCTCAGCGGCACTTTGGCATCGGCATATTCCACCAGACCCAGCGGATATTCGCCGCGAAACGAAATGTCGGCGAAACCGTCGCGATCCAGCGTGTGGGTTTGATCGCCAATCTTCAGTGAGAATTTTTGGGTGAGTGGCGAGGCTGGTGCCATGGGTTTGGCATAATGCGAATCACCGGTGCCGCCAATAGGCAGGTTGAAGATATCCCAGTGCCACAGCCTGCCATCACCGCCGAGATAGAGTTGCCCCGTGCAAATGCCACCAACCGGCATGCCAATCTTGTCGAGTTCCTTGCCGCGATAGACCGTGCGCTCACCCCGCGCAAACAATGACTTCACCCACTCCGGCGAAAGCTTCTTATCGGCGGGCACCAGCTTGTCGAAATCCTCGCGCGTGAACGGCCCGGCCATCACCGGCAGGCGCGTGAAGGTCAGCCCTGCCGCTGCGAACGCGGAGGTCCTGAGAAAAAAGCGGCGGTCGACCGCCAGCTTGCCAGGATTGCTAGTTTGGGGATGTTCAGGATGCATGATGTGATGTCGATTTGTTGCCGATTGGATGGGCCCTGCGCTGCTTGGTTTCTATTTTCCGGAGCCTGCGCCAGTTGCAGCCGCTTTACCCTGGTCAGATCCAAACACGGAAATCGCATCGAAGTGAATGGCATAACTTCTTCCCGATTTCACGGCCTTGATGGTATGATTCCCAGGCGGAAGGTCGATTTTTGTGAACAAATCCAGCCGGGTGCTGGGTTTCCCGACGCCGAGATCCAAATGCGTCTGCAGCACATCATCGATGTAAATGTCGCACTCGCCAAGGCAGGTTCCCCGCATGAATGAAATGCCAACTCCCGTGCCGTGGAATGCATAGGTCAGGGAACTACCGTCCGTGAGGCCGCTGTGATAATCATTCAAAAACACATTGATGTCGGCCCCGACATGGCTGTGCTTCCAATCGCCCGTGAATACAATGGCAGGATTGGAATCGTTTATCACCAAAGGATGCGGCAGGGGCTCTGGCGCGGCTCCAGCATCCGGTCTGGAGGGCTTGGGTGTGGCTGGCGGGCATCCGTTGTGATTCCCCGCACCTGCTTCCCTGATGATGTCGGCGGCACGGGAGGGCAGGTTGTCCGGGTTCACTGCCACATTGTTTTTCCATGTGATGTTGCCGTTGACGGAAGCCGTCAGCGTGAACGACTGATCGTAGAAATTATTTTGAAAAATGTTGTCGTGGCTGGACACGCCGCCGTTGGGGCCATTGCAGTTCGATACGTATGCTTCGGCAACGGTCCCTTTTCCTTTCACCACCACGTTGTCCTCAACCGTAATGCCAGTGGAACCATTATCGAGATAGATCATGTTGCCCGCGCTGAATTGGGAATGGGCGTAATTATGGCTTACGCTTGTTCCCCGCTGCTCCCCCAGCGTGTATATAGCCCCGCCATCACCAAAAGCCTTCAGATGGTCATAGACGAGGTTGTAGCGGATCGTGTTGTTTTTGCATTGCAGCGGACCCTCATCGTCGTGCATGCCCCATCCCCAGCCACAGGATATCCCGCCATACGGCATATCGTGGATCGTGTTGTGCTGCACGATTGTGCCTTCCGTGTATCCGACAACGATTCCAAGATTGGCGCCATACTCTGCTCCACAGGTGGTGATGGTATTCTGCTCAATCACATTGCCGATCGTCTGGAACCTAACATCAGTCTGATGTTGCGCTCTTCTGTTGAATTCACCAACCGTGATTCCGTCAGACCCTATGTCACTGAAGACATTCATGGCCACGTGGTTATAGTGGCAACCCTCGCCTAGGGCCAGCCCAGTCATGCCCGTGTGCGTAAACGTGGCTTTTGTCACAATGCATGCCTCTGCATTGACAAGATCCAGCGTGCCAGGGGTTCTGGAGCCTCCGAAATTGTCCGTATTGTAAACGTCCGACATGTCCGTCCATTGACCGGCCTGGCATACCCCGTAGCCAACAGGCGAGCCGGGCAAAAACCAAGTGTTGTAGGAAAATGTCAATCCATCAAACACGAGGTTCACCACCTTGTTTCCATAGCTGCCTTTCACGCTCACCAGGGTTTCCACACTTGGCACCAGGAATGTCGCGGCATCCATGTTTTCGCCCTTCCTTGGCTTGTAATACAAATATCCCGTGACCCTGTTCAGATAAAACTCCCCCTCGCTATCCAGCAGTTCGTATGCGTTGCGCACCTGGTAAAGCGCTCTAGGAAAAGCGTTGAGGTATTTCCGGGCGGCGAACCATCCTTGAGTCATCGTAGCCACATTTCCATGAATGGAATCGACTGCGAAACTCATCAACTTCCAGCTGTAGGATTTTTCGGTGAACTCAATATGATTGACGTTTTCCCATCTTGCCATATCGCTGCCGAATCCAGATGACGGCAGTCCTACCGTCGTATCGGATAGCTGGCCGAAAGCAATAGCCTCCGCAGCCGTATTGTTGACGGCCATCACCGCTCTCACGCCGTTCACATAGAGCGAGCGGGATTTCAGACTGGTGCCGACATTCGCGCGATAGATGTTTTTTGTCAGGATTGTGCATGGTCCATCCGGTGACCTTGAGCGCGCCGCTCAGTTCGGGTTTTTCATCTTTATAAGCCTGGTAGTGGATGTAATGCCCGTTTCTGCCCGAGTCCGCGTTGGTAAACTGAATGGTTTGGGACAAGGGATAGGTGCCTCCGCGCAAATATACATGAATGTCACCGGTCATCGCGGGGTGACGGGCTCTCACAACATCGCGCGCTTTGGTGATGGTCAAAAACGGACTCTCACATGTCCCGGAATTGCTGTCACTTCCTTGCGGAGATATAAAATATGACGCCTGGGCTTGAGGGGCAACCGGTCCCTTTATTGACTCCTCCGCTCCGGCTGTTCCGGACGATAGAAAGACAGTCACAAGCCCCAGTAGTATCGCAAGGTTGAATCCATGACCACTCCCAGCTGCCACAAATGCGGATGTCTTGAGGAAAAAGCGTCGGTCAAGTGATACCGCGTCGGCTGCGGGCGTCTGTGAATGTATAGAAGGCTCTGTCATGTGTTTGTTATGAAATTGTTTTGGAAGTCAGCGCACCAAGAGTTTCAGCTTACGAAACTATAATCATAAGGCTTGCGCATTTCGCGGGCGACAAAGGCGTTGGCTGCCGTGGCGTTCTCGCCGACAAATACCTCCTTGGCCGGATCCCACTGGAGATTCTTGCGCGTGCGCAACGAAATCGCGCCAAGGTGACAGACGGAGGCCGAGCGATGGCCAATTTCCACCGCGCAGATCGGATCTTTGCGCGACCGAACGCAATCGAAGAAGTTGCCCATGTGGTCGTTGCTCACAAATAAGTGCTCGGCACTTTCGGGCAGCGGTGTCCGGAGAAGTTCCATATCGCTGGCTATAATCTGATCGCGATTGACCCAGATCCACCCATCGCTGCCCTCGAAGCGGATGCCGTTGCGTTGTCCTTTCGGATCGTTGACATTACCGAAGATGCCTTCGTTTTGGGTACTACGCACCTTAAAGACCACTCCATTCGGATAGGTGAACTTCACTTCATAATCGCTGATGGTCGTGTAACCCCCTGGAATGGGTTGGCTGAGAGCCACGCTTTCCACCAAGGTCGGCGCGGGCAAGCCCACCGCCCAATAGCCGATGTCCATGTGATGGGCACCCCAATCGGTCAACGTACCACCCGAGTATTCATACCAATAACGAAAGAAGGTGTGGCAGCGCTGGGGCACGTAGTCCGCCTTGGGTGCCAGGCCCTGCCAGAAATCCCAGTTCAGTTCCGGCGGGACCGGGGCACTGGCGAAGGGGCCCTCCCGCATGCCAGCCGGCAACCACACCACGACTTCCTTGAGTTTGCCGATACGACTGTTGCGGACCAAATCACAGGCCAGGCGGAAGCGCTCGTTGCTGCGTTGCTGGGTGCCGGTCTGCAGCACCACCTTGTTGTCGCGCACCGCTTTGACCACATGCCGGCCTTCATCGATAGTCAGGGTCAGCGGCTTCTCCGAATATATGTCCTTGTTGGCCTTGGCCGCAGCGATGTTGACCAAGCTGTGCCAGTGGTCAGGAGTGGCGTTGATGACGCAATCCACATCCTTGTGCTCCAACAACTTGCGGAAGTCAGAGAATTTCGCCGGCACCTTGCCATCCTTGGTGAACCGCGTCACGGCACTTTCCAGATGTTTCTGGTCCACATCACACACCGCCACCAAATCGCCAAAACGTAGGGAATTCGGCGCGTCGACGCCCAAGCCCTGGCCACCACAACCAATCAAGGCAATACCAGGCTTATCATTGGCCGCAACCGCTTTGACGGGTTCCTCGGCCCGAGCCAACTCGCGCTCGACGTACCACAATGGCAGGCCCGTGGCGGCGGCCGCGGCCGTGCAACTACGGAGAAACGAGCGGCGGGAAATTTCGAATGGTTTGTTAGGATTCATTGGAGTTTTTATTACTGGTTTTCCCCGAAGTGCATGGAGCGAATCCAGATATTGCGGAAGCGCACGGGGTTTGCGTGATCCTGCAATTCAATGAAGCATTCCGGTGGATGGGGCGCAGGGTATTTTGATAGCGTCCGCCACGGCACCGTGTCGCTGATGCCATCGGTGCCGCCGGTGAATTCATAGCGGTTTTGCACCACGACCCCGTTGTGGAGCACCGTGATGATGGCTTTCTTGATCAACTCGCCTTGTTTGTTCCAGCGCGGCGATTCAAACAGAATGTCGTAGGTCTGCCATTCGCCCGGCGGCTTGCTGGAGTTCACCAGCGGCGGCGACTGCCCGTAAATCGCGGCCGCCTGACCGTCGGCGTAGGTCTTGGCTCGGTAGGAATCAAGCACCTGCACTTCATACATCTTGTTGATGAGAATGCCGCTGTTGCCACGTCCCTGGCTGGTGCCGTTCGGCGGATTGGGCGTGGCAAATTCCACGTGCAACTGGAAATCCGCCCATTTCCCGCGGGTGCGGATGCCGCCGCCCTGCGGCGCAGTCTCGACATAATCGGCGGTCGTTTTCCAGACGGCATCGCCACCGTCAGCTTTCTGCCATTTCGCCAACCCCTTGCCGTCAAACAGAATTTCCGCATCCGAGGGTGCCGGCACGCCCTGGCTGAACGTTGCGCCGGGTGTGATCACTTGCGGCTGCGGGCGCGCCGGATCGTGGACATGCCATTTGCCGTTCGCTTGCATCGGGGTATCCGTGAAACCGTCTATCACCTCCTCCGGCACGGCAGGGGTTTGCGTCAGAACCGGGACCTCCTTCGCGGTGTTGGGGGTGTCGGCTGCGACGACATCCGCGAGTTGCACGACATCCAGGCCGCCAGCGGCCAGGAACAGCACGCGATACCTTGTATAAGCGGTTGCGTTGGTAAAATTCACCGCCCGTCCAGCCGAATTGTTAGGCGTGGCCTCAAGACCCGTGGATCCGGTATACAGCAAGGCCCAACTGGCACCTGACATCGGATCGCCGGCCTTGGAACCCTCGATGGTCATCGTCATGGGGTTGCGGTGCAGAGCAGAATCTTCGGTGAAAAACCGGATGCTTTGCATCTTGGCGGGGGCGGGCAAGGTGAAATAGAAGCCCGACTTGCCATCATACGGCCCGGCCCAAGCGTTGGCACCCAAGGCAACCCATTTGGTTCCCCTGGCGCCATCGGTCAATCTGCTCCAAGACCCCTCGTACGAGTTCGGGGTTCCCGATTTCGCGCTCGCCAGGGTCCCGTCGCCGCCGGTTACTGTGTTGGCGAGGAATACCCCGTCTGCGGCTGCCAGGTCAATGGTCGCTGCCTGGGCGTCTGGCAGCACGTGGCTCCAGACAAAGCCGAGGACGGCAAGAACAAGAATTGAGTTGTTTGTTTTCTTCATGTTGTGTATTCCTTTCCTTTACATACGCAAGACATCGACTTCAAAGAGTGACCACACCTGTTTCTTCGTCCCGGTCTGCTCGATCTTGATGTAGCGCCCGGTTTTCGTCGGGAACGTGGCCGTGGTGATCCCCCACCGTTCCCCGACTCCGGTCGCTACCGGGGTTCCCCAGTTGGCCGTGTCGTCGGACACATAGATGGCATACCCTGCAGGAGTGTCATAAATCGCCCAGACGGTATCCATGACGATCTTGTTGAAGCTCTGGCGTTCCTTCATATCAATGACAACCCATTGCCCCGGAACCTGATCCGTCATGGTCCGCCAGCCTGTCCAATGATCACCGTCAATGATATTGGCCGAGCTTCCATCTGTCGTCAGGTTGACGTTGCCTTTCCCACCGTTCCAGGGACCGGCCTCGAACGTTTGATTGTCCACACAAGCTGATACGGTCCATGATTTCTTGTTCAGTTCCACGCCGGGCTTGACGGGAACGGCAGGTTTTTTCGGCGATGTCATCCTGACGCTTCCCACACCGACGAACTTCCACGTTCCGGTCTTCACCTTGAAGGTCACATACTTGGCGTCCTCGCCGTTGAACGAGACACCCTCAGTTTTCCCCACGTATGAACCCTTCCAGATTGCCGCGCCATTGACCATGATGGAATCAAGCTTCGTGAACGAACTCTTGGGAATGCCGACAATGGCCGTCGTGTTTGAAGGAGACGTAACAGACAGACTGTATTGTGCCGCGGTCTTTTTGATAGAAACTGACACCTGCCCCTGCACGGTCGGGACTACGGTATCGAGGGATGTCAGGAACGCCTCCTTCGGTAACACATGATAGAGCGTCCAGCCCGGACTTTCCGGAGCCACTCCCGCAATGAATCTGGAGAGGATGGTGTTGGGATTGTTCCAGGCGTGGTTAAGTGTCAGGTAATTGACGGCATCCGTGCCCGTTTTAATATCAAAGCCTCTCTCCATATACTCCCATAAGGTCGTAAAGCTGGCGTCGATCTGCCCCCGGTATCGGTTGGCCATCCGAAGCAAGGCTTTTTCCTGCTGGCCCATCGCGCAGAGCGCTTCCATGATCCAGCGCTCAAAATACGGGCCGCTGGTACCTTCCAACCCGCCTATCAGGTTGGTGATCACGGCATACTTCGAGCTGTCCGCAAGCCCCGCGCATACCGCCATCGCATTGGCCCGTTCGTCAAGAATCGTCCCCGACCTGTACCCGTCCTCTTTCCAGAATGCCCGGTCGAAGTTCTTCCTGATGCTGTCGAGCTTGGCATCCATGGCGGGGATGTCTTCGGCATGCCCAGTCACCTGCGCCATCTTCTTGAGGGCGGATAACGCACCGAAATACTCTGCGACCTGAATCACGTTGTAATCCTGTTTTCCGGTCCCCCAGTCATACCAATCATAAATATCGACAAGCTCGGTGTGTTTTAACCGATAATCCGGCAGCCCGTTGGCCCCGATGTTATAGAGATCAAGATATTTTTTAGTGCAGGGATAGATCTGCTTCAGCGTTTCGAGATCGCCGGTGTAAAGATAATAGGTCCAATCGCCATATTCGCCGTGGGCGATCAGATTCTGCCCGGCAAGCTGGCCGATTTGTTGTGTATTCATGAAATTCTTGGCTAACTTGTGCGATGACAGATCCAAGGTGTAAAAGCACTCCTCCATTTCCAGGACCGCATCCCCCTGCCATTCACCCCGCTCCCGGTCAGGGCAGCCCATGAAACAATTGTTACGAAGGCAGAGATACAACGTCCTGGCCGCCTTATTCCAAAGGGTGTTGTAGTCATTGTCATTGCATGAAAACGAGCCTGCGAACTGGGTGTCATATCCTGCCTCCCGGAATTTCACGGCAAGGACCGTCACGCCGGCAGGGATGGTATAGATCGCGCCCTCGCCGGCGGTCCAGTCCGGCATTTCATAGACTTGTTCCCCTTCGACAGTCGTAACCTTCTGGACAGGGGTCGTGCAGCGCATCAACGGATTGGACGAATCAAATTCGATCACCTTGCCGGCCGCGTCGGCCTTGACCCGTATCCACATCGTGTATTGGGCATTGTAAGGCAGCTGGCAGACAAGCTTCCATGGCTTCGCTTCCGCATGCGGCAGATCCCTTGACGTATAGACATAATCTTTCAGTCCATATTCAGTCATCCCTTCAGCTCTATAAGTCGCCTTGATGATTGTCAGCGGCATGTCCGCCGATCCCTTGATGTCAAGGACCCCCCCTTCGCGCACAGCCTTTCTGCCGGTCTCATTACCAAGCTTGAACTCGACAACGAGTTCCTTGATACCCGGTATCTGCAGGCCGCCGACGAAATTGCTGTTATTTGCGGCAATTGAGAGCGCGTTGTCCTTTACCGCCTCCCTGACCTTGGCAGTAACATCGATCGGAGCCGCAATCGCATCGGACAGCATCGTCAACAGTCCTAACGATAACATGCATATTTTTTTTATGGTGTCGATTCCTTTCATTTTGTCGATTCCTTTCATGTTGTTTATTCCTTATTTTTCAGATTCATTTCCCCAGCATGTTGACCACGTCCTTGGCGCGGGTCTCCGGCATGACGGTCAGCTTGTCCAATTTGCCATTTTTGAGCACACCCGCCACGGTGGTGCGGTTGGGCGCGTGGAGTTTGAACTCGCAATCCCAGTCCTTGGGCCAGGCCGGGAAGAGCAGGATTTTTTGGTCCACGGTTTGCATCAACATCTCCTGCAAGCCGACCATCGCCGAGCCGCCGTGGTCGAAATCCGGCCGCTGGCAGAAGCCGAAGGTGTCATAGAACGCCGGATAGCGCATGCCGGATTGCGCGCCCTTTTCCCGGTTAGGCCAAAGGAGCTTCGCCATGGCGAATTCGCGCGCTTCCTCCGTTAGACCGAGATCGGCGGTATAGATCAGGCTTTGATACCAGCAGAAGTTGCGTTTCTGGCGCGGATGATCGAAACTGAACTCCCAGGTGTCGCGCGCCAGTTGCAGGTCCGGCTTGCCCACGCCGTAGACGTGGAAGGGAAAGACGGGATACAACTCCGGCAATTCGATGTTATCCCAGGTGGACGCCGATTTCCATGATTCGGCCGGTGCCAGGGTCTGATGCCCCCGCCGCTCGCGCAGTGGCAGCGGCGGCAAGGTCTTGCGGAACGCCTCGCAGAACGCACGCTGCTCGGCGGTCAACACGTTGGCCGGCAAGTCCAGCACGGCCTTGCTCAGAGCCATCAGCCCGGAGATGGTGCAGGTGTCATTGCGCGTTTGCTGATACATCTCGATGGCATTGCCGGGAAAGATGACCAGGCGGCCCTGGTCATCGAGTTCCTTGCCGGTGAGCTTTTTCGTTTCCCGCCGATAGAACTGGTCATGATATTTCAGATAACCCAGCGCGATGGGCAGGTAGGGCCGGACATCGGTCCCGCCATAACTTCCCGCTTCGAGCATCATGATGGCGAATTCCATACCGCTGACTTTATGATAGGTGAGGTGTCCCATGCCGCTGTGACCTTCGGGATTGGGCGACCAATCCGAACCATAAATACCCATGCCCTCGGGAAAAGCCAGACCGTCGATTTTCCAGAAATGTTTGGCCCAGGCGGTATGGAAATCAGTGCTGCGCCGGTAATACTCCAGTCCTACGTTGAGCAAATCGAAGTCACCGCTCTTGAGCATCGGCCAATAGACGAGCCGCTGATTCTGCGCCATGAACTGGCAGTCAAACCAATTACGCAGATCCGGGTTGGGCTCGCAGGTGAAAGGACCACCATTGAACAGGGTCGGAAACTCGCCGGTCCGGTTGCTGGCCAGCAGCGCACGGAATAACTGATAGTTGCGCCCCGTCTGCCAGGCCGGATCATCCGGCCCCTTGCCCGGATTAATCACGATGCGGCTGCGATCCCAGAAGCCCTGCCACCAGGCCGCGCTCGCCTTCCAATCCGCCTGGGCGGTTGCACGCTTGGCCACCTCGAGTTTTTTCACCTGCGCCTGCCATTCTTCGAGCGTGGGGTCCTGGGCGATGCGCAGCGACGCGTGCAGGTCGATGGTCTTGAGCGGCTTTGCGGATTTCAATTTCACCGACTTGAACTCCCTGCCGTCATAGGTTCCCTGCCCAGTGCCATCGGCCACAAACCCCGTGCCGGAAAGCCGCCCGCCCATGGTTCTGTTAGCCATCGGGTTGGGAAGCAACTCCGCGATCTCCTTGATGTTGAAGCGGCGGATATACTCGTTGCGCCCCTCGTCGATGGCCGGGCTGCGTTCCCACCACTCGATAGAGTCCCCGTCGATGCGCCCCTCGCGAACCAAGGACCCGTAGGTCTGGCCCGGGTTATGGGGAGCCATGGCCAAACCGGTCGGGTATTCGATTGATACCGCGGCCTCCAGCGGACTATCAGACTGGCCTTCGAGGTGCACCACGGGTTGCATGGCATCGATCCAGACGCGCAATTGCATGGCATGGCCGGCGGTGGTTTTCCCGCTCAGCACGATCGAATTGCTCGCCAGATCCAATTCCTGGCGGAACTCCTTGGCCCAGGCCACCGGGGTGAACTTCAGCCGCAAGCGACCGAGTTTGGTTTGCATCTGGGTGTTGAATCCTGCGCCCCGGTAACTCCAGGAATCCGGGCTGCCGATATAAATCAACAGTTCGTCCTTCTCGACCCACACGTTGAGGGCGATGTTGCCGCCGCCGATGGGCATCGAACCACGCGCATCCGCGCTCTGGCTGTCCCAGGCGATTGTATAGGAGTCGAGCCAGGCCTGGTCGGTCGCGGCACGGAGGGAGCTCGCGCCTAACAGAAAAGACGCGATTATGGGGATGATGTAACACTTCATATTATTGATAGGAAATTGTTGTGAATTCGTGATCAGTTCCATTTATCGGTGCGGAAGCACGACGCGGGCAGGCCCTCCTTGTTTATGAGGTTCTGGTCCGCATCCTGCCGCCAGCCGAATCGCACGGCCACCGGCTTGAGCGCTGGATTGCCCTGCACAGCCTCGAGGCTAATCCATTGTTCGGCGCCCGTGCCGCCGTCGCTGGCGTTGATCAGGGCGATCGGCAGGTCTCGCTGGGGCACCATGTTGTCGCTGAGGAGACGGGGCAGGCGCACCTCGGCGGATGCGCTCGGGATGAGCGAGACTATCAAACCGGCCGCTAGAAGGGCTGAGCTGATGAGCGGGTGGCATATGCGGGTGGTTTGCATACTGGTGGGGGTGATGATGGATGTTTCTATCATTTGATGGGTTGCCTTTCGGTCACCCTGGCAATCACCACATTGTCGATGAGGCCCATGCTCTCGCCCTCGCCAAGGGTGAAGGCGAGCGTGTGGCTACCGGCAGTGACGGCGAAAGCCGGCGCGGTGTATGTGTGCCATTTGTCGCTGATCTGCGACGCCTGCAGAGCAAGCACGGGTTTACCATCGATGCTCACAGTCACGGGCGTGGCGCTCGTTCCATAGTTATTACGTTTCACTGCATCGAAGCTGATCGTATATTCGCCTGGGTCGAACATGACCGCCTGCGAGATGCCGTTGCCGGCACCGCGCATGAACGCACTGTGTTGCGTCCCATCCGGGGCTGGCGGGGCGAAGATCGGGCCGCCGGTGACCAGGTTGATGCCCACCTCGTCGCCATCCTTGGCTTGTGTGAAAGTCCACGCCGTGCCGCTGGGATTTCTGCCGTAAGTGTCGTCCTGGTCATTCAAGACATCAAAGGTCTCAAAGCTGGGGTTGGACAGGCCGATCGCTCCCAAGGTCGGGGTGACCGTCACGACGTAGGCGCGGGCGGAACCATCCGGCGCGGTGATGGTGTAGGTTTGTGGCTTGCTGAAATCGTTGACAGAGCCGGATGCCGGCGTGCCTTTGACCAGCGGCGAGCCCGTGCGATAGGTGGGCGCTAGTTTCGCTAGATCAGTGACCTGCGGCACCTGCACGCGGATCTCGTTGCCGGCCATGATGGCTACGGGCAGGCCCGGGAAGTCGAAGTCCAGCAGGGTGGCAATCGGCCCCCCTTGCAGGGTGGCAACAATGATCATGGGATTAGCACCAAAAGTAGCGGGTGGGAGTTCCGGCACAGTGATGGTCTGGATACCGGCGTCGGTTTTGGTTATGACCAGCGGTGGCAGCTTAGATTCTGCTAGAAAACACGCGCTGGCGATTTTGGTGGTCATGCCGGGCAAGGTCAGCTTGCGCTCGGCGGGAAGTTTATCGACGCAGAGATAGAGCCGGTTGTCCTTGCGCGTGACCCATCCCCACGACGGTCCGCGGCCGCCCCAAGGATAACACATCGGGCGCGCCAGAAACTGGGCCGCTTTGGCCGTGTCAACATAGGCGGCCAGGTCGCGCATGGCGATAACCGTGCATTGGTTGTCCTTCAACTCTTGCATCATCTCGGCAAAGCGGTTCGGCTCCACACCGACTGCCGGATGCTCCGAATCCGGGACACCATGAAAGGTGAAAATGACGGCCCGCCCCGGAGATGCCTGCTTGAGCGCGGCGGAAAAGGCGGCGGCCGGCGTGTTGGCCATGATCGTGAAGGACGGCGCGTCTAGCGGATTGTCGAGCGTCGGCTGATAAGGGCGTTCATGGCCGCCTCTGGCGAAGCCGTAGCCATTTTCAGTTAGAACCGGCAGGAACTTGTTATTCACGCTATAGAATGGCCAGCAAAAGGTCGTGGGTCTGGCAATATGGTGGGCCAGGCATGGTTTCTCGATTCCCATGAGTCCTGCGAGGCAGCCATCCAGGCCGGTGGCTCCCAACTGCCCGTGGCCGAGCGTGTGATTGCCGATTTCGAAGCCGGCGTCATTGAGGGATTTGATCTGCTCCCAGGTCATGTACCAGTCCTTGCGCGTGCCAAAACCAAACGCGTCCGAAACGTAGAACGTGCCGCCGAACCCGTATTTTTTTAGCAACGGAGCGACAACCGTCGCATGGCTCAGGCAGGCATCGTCGAAGGTCAGGACCACCACGTTGGCCGGGAGCGGCTTGCGCATGATTCCATAAGGGTCGCCGGGGGGGACCCCGGCGGGTTGCGCCTGGCTGATGGCCCCCCCTGCTAACAGGATCGCCAGACACCTGGTGGTGCCGCTCTTTGCTTGTTGTATCATGGTGTGGTTTCTTGCCCGTTACAATTTGCCCTTAAACTGTCAGATGCAAAGCGCGGGCGGATCAAGGGGTATTGGTGCCGCTCGCCGCGGGTTTCCACTTGAACGCGCGGCTCAGTGCGTCATGCCAACGCTCCGCGTGTTTGTCGAGGCCCTTCTGGTTGAAGTGTACGCCGTCGTGCCGGTATTCCGTGCCTAGCAGATCGTCGGTGTTTGGCCCTTGGAAGCATATCTTTTTGGACCATGACAATTGCTGTCCCCTGGCCACCTCGGCTTGAGCCGGGGCCTGGGACCCCGGATGGAAGGACGCCTGGGCGACGAGCCAAGGCAACGGATAGCCGGCGTCCTTGCTGAGTGCTTCGACGATGGTTTTGATGCGCTCGCAGTAGGTCTTGGCGGAAGTGCTGACCAGGGTGTCGCTTTCCCCCTGGTGCCAGAGCACGGCACGCAGACCGTCCTTGCCGAAGGCCTGCACACAGGATGAAAGATTCTTATAGAGTTCGGTATCCGGCGGGAGCCAGGCCTTGACCTCCGTCCAGTTCAAGGAGGCGGAGCGGAAACAGACGGGAACCTGCTGCGACGCGGCGACGCGGTCACCTAACAATGCCCACGGGCTCCCGCCGCCACCACAACCGCCGGGAATCGGATCCTGCGCGGGCACAAACGCCTTGCCGTTAAAATAGACCACGCGCTCGTCTTTGGCCTTTTGCTGCGGATTGCCGAAGTTGGCGGAATTGGACTGCCCGGCCGTGACGAACACCTCACCTACGCCCACCTTGTCCACGGACTGTTCCGCGAGCATCCGGCTGGCCGTCCGCGCACGCACCGTCAGATGATACCAACCGCCCGCCGGCAAGCTGAGGTGGCCGGTGAATTTCCCGGTAACCTTCTGCCCCTTAGGCGTGATGGCGATCCATTTCACTGGCGTGCCACGTTTTGCGCCAGGTGCCAGGTCGGCCATGGCTTCGATCACGTCGGCACTGTCGCTGACTGTGCCTTCTATCAGGATAGCCGCCGTATCCATCATGCCGCGCTGGAACACCTGGCAGGAAACCGGGGACGTCAGAGACAGGGAGGCTTTGGCGTCTTGAGCCCGGACAGTCCCGGCTATGCCGAGGCAGGTCACAAGCCCGAGCATTGTCGCCGTTCTTATGAGCCGACTGTATTGGGGAGCGCCGGCATCCTGCCGGCAATGTTCGGCATCCTGCCGAACATTCTTTTGTGCATTAAGTGTCATTGGAGTGTACATATATAGAATTGTTATATTTTCAAGCGGTGACGATTGCGATTCATTTCCAGAAGAGGCGTCCGGCGGGACGCCGGTGCTCCCCATATTCATTTTGGCAGCATATTGACGACGTCCTTGGCGCGGGCTTCCGGGGTGACCGATAGTTTTTCCAATTTGCCGGCCTTGAGGACGCCGGCGACGGTGGTGCCGAAAGGAGCGTGCAGTTTGAACTCGCAATCCCAGTCCTTGGGCCAGGCGGGGAAGAGCAGGATTTTTTGGTCAACGGTTTGCATCAACATCTCCTGCAAGCCGACCATGGCCGAGCCGCCGTGGTCGAAATCCGGCCGCTGGCAGAAGCCGAAGGTATCATAGAACACCGGGTAGCGCATGCCGGATTGCGCGCCCTTTTCCCGGTTAGGCCAAAGGAGCTTCGCCC
>Ga0118677_10009305_pt1 | contig 15389 bp, 12 predicted proteins | sample AliMusrvi5mmetaG_FD_86154 | JGI IMG/M metagenome (GOLD analysis project Ga0118677, IMG submission 86154)
CACTATAGCACAGCTTTCTAATCAGCAAACATAATTTTATCGTACTTCTGTAACTGGTGCATCACGCATGATGTAATGCTGTTGCGAGTAGTTCCATCAAAATCAGTTTGTTTTTTGGAGCAGCAATATCCTGCAAACCTGTATGCTGCCGCAAAGTTTCAAACACTTCAAGAAGCAGCGGTTTTGTAAGCCCTGCCGTAGCAAGCAGTGATTGGTCGAAAAAAATTTCCAGCGGATCGCCCTCACGGATAAGGCGGCCTTCGTGCATGACCAGCAGTCTGTCTGCCCACTGCCAGGCCAGTTCAACATCATGGGTTGAAAGCAGAACTGTAGTGCCGCGGCTGCTTATGCTGTTAAAAAGGTCAAGCAGCTCTGTCTGATGCCGGGGATCCACGCAGGCGGTCGGCTCATCAATTATCAGCACCCGCGGATTCATGACCAGGGCTCCTGCGATTGCCACGCGCTTTTTTTCGCCATGGCTGAGGAAGTGCGTGGGCTTGTCACGCAAATGTTCAATATCAACGGTCTTCAGCGCTGCAGCCACGCGCTGTTGCACTTCCTGCAGCTGCAGTCCGAGATTCAGTGCGCCGAAGGCTATATCCTGAGAAACCCGGGCTGAAAACAGCTGGATATCCGGCTCCTGGAAAACAATCTGCACGGCACTGCGCAGCTCTTTGAGGCTTTTGCGGGTATGGGTAAGGGGCCGGCCATTAAACAGAACAGTCCCTTGCGAGGGTTTTAAAAGGCCGTTCAGGTGAAGAAACAGGGTTGTTTTGCCGGCGCCGTTTGCGCCCAGCAGCGCTACTTTTTCACCTGCTGTAAATCCGGTTGAAATCCCGCGCAGGGCGCGGGTGCCGTCGGGGTACTCGTAGCTGACGCCGTCAACAGCGATGATAACAGGCCCGGGCATGATTAACCTGGCAAGCCGGTGGCGGCAATGACAATCGCCGCCAGAAGCATGAAAATAATATGTTGCACGGATACCCGCCCCCGCGGATGCAGCGAGCGGACCGGGCCGCCGCCGCAGCGGCTGTCGAATGACTGCTGCATCAGCCGCGCATGTTCCAGTGAGCGTATAAGCACGGCCCCTGCAAGAAGGCCAGAAGACCGGAATGTTGATTTCATATTTCCATAGCCCAGTCGTGATGCCTGTGCCCTGATAATTTTGTCGGCAGCGTCGGCAAGGATAAAAATACATCGATACGTCAGGTCTACCAGCTCCAGTAACAGCTCCGGAAGCCGCAGCCTTCCCAGCAGCCAGACAATGTCGGTAACAGGTGTTGTCAGGCATAGAAACAGCAGACAGGACGTGGCGCCCAGTGCGCGGCAAAAAACAGCTGCTGCCGCGGAAAAACCGGCGCTGCTTACCGCCATGGCTGCGCCGGACCCCGGGAGAATATCGATCAGGATCGTTGCCGCTCCAAGAGAGATGAAAAGAAATGGCGCAAGCAGTATTTTTCCATATGCTGCCGCGGGTATTCCTGCTTTATACATGGTCAGCCCGCTCATGAGGCAAAAAACAATACCCGCGGGGATGACGGATCGCGCTGAAAGGGCGGTCGAGAGCATGAGGGCCGCCAGCAGGCATTTTTCACCCGGGTGCGCCGCAGCAAGGCGGTTAGTGTAAGCCCAGGTGTCAGGAGTGATCATTGCCGGATTTCTTTACACGGTTTCTTCGTGAACCGAGATAATAGCCGATAAATCCCGCGCCAAGGGCAGCCTGCAGGGCAAACAGAAGAGTTGCCACTTCCCCGCTCGGCGGTTCCCAGAAGGAGTGTATCCAGGGCTTATAATCTGGCCGCAGCTGAGCTATTACCTGTCCGGCAAGGTCGTCGGTCCCGAAGAATTTAGCCCCGGGCATCATGAATAAGGGGATCATCACAAGCGCGGCAGCAAGTCCCAGAAAGGCAATGTTGGGAAATTTATTGGTGCGTGCCGTCATTTACGCCTCCTTTTCTCTGAATGCAGTAAGGCAGTGCAGGTCTGCCGTGTTGTATGAGCAGAGTACATTGAAAACCACGACCGTGAGGAGTCCTTCGCTTATGGCAAGGGGTAGCTGGGTTACGGCGAAAATACCGGCGAATTTAATAAACGAAACAAGCATTCCACCATGCTCCGCCGGAAAGGCCGCGGCAAGCTGCGCCGAGGTGACCACGTAGGTGCAGAGGTCGCCCAGGCATGAGCTGAGAAATACGCAAACCCACTGCCGCAAGCCTGCCCTGCTGCCCAGCCAGTAGATGCCGGCTGCAGTCATCGGGCCGCATACAGCCATGGAAAAAATGTTTGCCCCGAGGGTTGTTAATCCGCCATGGGCCAGTAGCAGGGCCTGAAACAGAAGCGCAATGCAACCCATGACCGCCATGGGCAGGGGGCCGAAGAGTATGGCGCCCAGGCCGGTGCCGGTCGGGTGGGAGCAGCTGCCCGTGACCGAGGGAAGCTTCAGCGCCGAGAGAACGAATATGAATGCTCCGGCAAAGGCCAGAAGCATTTTAGCCTCCGGCTGCCGGGCTACGATACTTTTAATTTTTAAAAATCCGGCGATCAGAAAAGGCGCAGCTGCGAGCGTCCAGAACAGGCACCAGGCCGGGGGCAGAAACCCTTCCATGATGTGCATGGCATAGGCCGGCTGCGGCGCCAGAACCAGCATCGTGGCGTACAAGAACGCTGCGAGCATGATGGTCGTTTTAGACATTTTTTAAACCTTTCAAAAAAAAACCTCCGGTCTGGAATATGCCAGACCGGAGGATGCCGTTTTTCATCCGTCCCAATAAAGCAGGCGCAGCCCTACCACGGGATATGCGCGAGATATGTTGCGGGCAGGTTTTCTGGCTTTCCCGACTGTCAGCAGCCTTCCCAAACCAGTAAACCGGTTCAGTGGCATAGTTGCTGTCAGCTTGTACCATTGTGCAATGGTCGGGATTACAGCGGCGGGTCCGCGACGGATTTGCACCGTCTTCCCTATTAAACCGTTGCCGGTTCCCGTAACTTTTAAGTATTTATAGCTCAAACCACAGCTGTTTAAAAGATTTATTTTTTTGACGGTCACCAAACCCTGTGATACTGCTTGTGCAGTGAAACAAACTATGAATGGTCGTAGAAAGTAGTCACCCCGGTGAAACCCGGGGTCCAGTGCTTGGTAACGTCTGAAATTCCCGGATACCGGCTTTTGCCGGTATGACGATTTTGCCTCAATTTTCGACTGAGTACGAGCGTAGCAACTATTAATTCGAGAAGGTGCATCTATGAAAAAAATGTTTCTCCTGATCCTAGTCTTGTGTGTGACAAACGGATGTTTTAAAAACACCCGATCAGATAATTCTTATTCTGAGCCCGTTGCGCTGCGTGATGCACTTAAGGATCTGACAGCGGCTTTTTCTGGTATTGCCTCCGATATGGAGCAGGCGGCAAAAGAAGTTGCCGCGGCAAAGGGTGATAAGAATACAATCAGTGAAATATTAAGCCGTCTGCATGCACAGCATTCCTGCGCTGTAGATATGTCCTATATTGATAATCGCGGCATCATGCAGGTAATCGAACCTGCAGCGTATAAAAGATTTCAGGGAACTGATATATCCACGCAGAAGCATATCAGGCAGATTATGATCGATGGCAAGCCATCAATGTCAGAATCATTTATATCCGTTGAGGGGTATCCTGCCGTCGCACTGCAATACCCGGTGCTGGACAGCGGCGGATTTTATGGCTCCGTCGACATGCTGCTGCGGCCGGAATCGCTGCTGAAAAAAATTATTGAGCCTAAAATTCAAGGCCTGCCGGTTGATGTGTGGGTTATGGAGCCGACCGGCAGGATCCTCTATGATCCTGACACTGAAGAAATCGGTCGTAATATTTTTACCGACAGCCTCTATAAGCCTTTTCCGGAGCTGCTTGAGGTTGCCCGCACCATTTCACAAACCGATAAGGGAATGGCAACGTACGATTTCCTTGGGCGCGGGCTTACGGAGAGCGTAAAAAAATATGCGTATTGGAATACGGTAACTGTCTACGGCGCGCCATGGCGCATTGTGCTCACCAAGGCGGAAAAAGAAGGCGTGAACGGCAAAAAAACGCTTGAGGAGCTGGGCATCAAAAGCCTGAACGAGGCATTTCGTGAATTTGTCGCTCTTGATGAAATGCAGGATGCCATTGCCCGAAAGGATAAGCAGTATCTCCTGTCGCTGTTTCAGGAATTCTATGTGAATAATCCCGGCCTGTACTGCGTGCAGTGGGCTGATGAAAAATGCGTTACCCGCTTCGGCTATCCTGGCGCCAACAGCCTGCAAAATTATAAATTTGGTAAGATCAAAAATCATGAGCAGATGGCGTTTTTAAATGCCGTGGAAAAGGGCTGTGAAGCATTTATAGAAATGCCTCTGCTGGAGGGCAATATCGGACAAATGCTCCTGTGTCCGGTTAAAGCCAGGGGTAAATATCGGGGTATGGTGTATTACGTGCGCATAAAGCCCTGAACTTTTTTTTTGTACTATTTTACGGCGGCATACCAGCCGCCTTTTTTGTTAATGACGCAGCATGAATTCTGAAACCGCGGCATTAAATGTCTTTACCGCCTCGATCATGAGTACATGCCCGGATCCCTCTATCACCTGAAATGAAGCATTTGGAAGCATGCGTGCCAGACCTTCCGGAAGTTCACGCGGAGTTATAAAATCCGTACTGCCCCAAAGCACCAGCGAGGGGATTTTAATTGAAGCAATCCACGGAGTGCTGTCAAAAGCGCCTGCAGCGAGCAGGTCGGCATGCAGCAGCGGGCCGCTTACTTTTTTAAGCATTTCATAGCCCTGCCGGATTGATTCGGGAATAGCCGTGCTGTCCAGACTTTCTACATCCACCCCGCCTGCATGCAACTCCCGATAAGCTTGCGACAGTTTAAATCCCGTGCCCGTGGCGATGAGGATTATGCCTTTGAGCTTCTCAGGATACAGCCTCGCGTATTCCAGCACGATTGCCCCGCCGAAGGAGTGGCCCATCAGAAAAAACGAATCAAGCTGCAGTGCCAGTGCAAAGCGGTCTACCCAGCGGGCATAGGTTTCGGCGCTGTCGAGAGCCGCTCCTCCACTCTGGCCATGGCCGGGCAGATCAGGAGCAATAATCCGATATTGTTTGCTGAGGCGGCTTACCTGGTAGCTCCAGACAATGCTGTCAGCGCCTGAGCCGTGCAGGCAGATGGCGGCAGGCGAGTCTATCGATGCCCGCTTTGACATGCGGTAGTGTGCTGTGCAGATGTCTATGGTCGTTGTCGGCATGAGGTGCTAAATAATCACGGATTCCACAAATACATGAACCTGACCGGCAGATAGGACATAAAATCGCTTTCGCCGAAATTGAAAATACTGAAGCTGGTCTGCGCATAGATATTGTTTTTATAGGTAAACGGGCGGTGATAGGTGATGATGCGCGCTTCCTTGAGGTCGATCTCTTTTTTGGTAATTTCTATGGCGTCATCAAGATAGCCTATATCATCCACAAGCTGGGCGTCAAGCGCCTGTTTTGCCGTAAACACCCGGCCGTCGGCAAGGGGCTTTACCTCATCAAGTGAAAGCTCTTTTCTGCCCTGCACAACAGCCTCCATAAACTGCAGGTGCAGAGAATCGATTATGTTCTGAATGATTTTCCTCTCTTCATCGGTCATGGGCCTGAACGGTGAGAGAATGTCCTTCATCTCGCCTGCCTTGATGGTATCATCCTGTACGCCAAGTTTGTCCATGAGGCCCTTGACATTGAATTTCATCGCAATAACGCCGATGCTGCCCGTAACCGTAGTCGGATGCGCGACGATGGTATCTGCGGCGCAGGCAATATAATAGCCGCCGGAGGCAGCGATATCCATAAGCGATGCGGTGACATATATCTTATTTTTTTCCTTGAACTTGCGTATCTCTTTGTAGATGATGTCGCTTGCCGTGACCGTGCCGCCGGGGCTGTTTATCTTAAATATGACGGCTTTCACGCGGTCATCCCCGGCAGCCTGGTTTAATTCCTCCTTGACGCGGGCCACCATATCAGGCTCGGAGTTAAGATCTGCGAGCGTTCGCTTCTTTTCCGATGATATGACGCCTGAAATGTCAATGAGCAGGATTTTGTTTCGGCCTTCGCCCTCAAGAACTTTTTCCTCCAGCGGCAGAGTCCTTGACGACAGTGGTATGGAAATAAATGCGCAACCCTGAATTGTTGCGACAGCCAACAGGACAATAATGATTGAGCGAAGATTCATGACTGGGCTCCCATTAGGTTTGATATATTTTTTATAGCAACCATAGTTTTTTTTATTGTAAACGTCAAGTAGTGACTGTAGTGTGCATAATTTCGGGAAAACTGTCTTGAGCTGAAAGGTAATCATTGTTATAGTAAAAAACTTTAAGGGAAGCGCAATGGGGAGAAAGACAGGACAGAGCATGGAAAAGCGTGAAAGCTGGATACTTGATATTGACCGGATCGGCTACAATGAGGCCTTCGATCTCCAGAAAAAGCTTGTTGATGCCAGAAGCAGGGATGAGATTAAGGATACCTTTATTCTTTTGCAGCATAACCCCGTATTTACCGCCAACCGGGAGGCGACCTTCAAAAATATCCTTGCCCCGGAAGAGGTGCTTGCAGAGCAGGGCATAGAGGTCTGCAAAACCGATCGCGGCGGCGATGTGACCTATCATGGCCCGGGGCAGATCACCGGCTATATTATTCTTGATTTGAAGCAGCACGGCAAGGACCTGCATGCCTATATCCGAAACGTTGAGCAGCTTTTGATAGATACGCTTGCCGAATACGGCATTGAATCGGGCCGCGACCCCAAGCACCCCGGCGTCTGGGTCGGCAGGGAAAAAATCGCCGCCATCGGTATTGCCGTTAAAAGCGGCTGGATTACCATGCACGGATTCGCCTTGAATGTGCACCCGAACATGCAGCACTATAAAATGATTATCGCCTGCGGCATAGTCGATAAGGGCGTAACCTGCATGAATGCGGTTCTTGGCCGTGAGGTTGCTATAACCGATGTGAAGCAGCGGCTGATCAAACAGTACGCTACAACATTTTCCGCCTACCCGAAAAAGATTACTCTGGAGGAGCTGCCGTGGTCATAACAAAAAAACCCGAATGGATACGCGTTAAAGGCGTTGATGAGAATGTGCTTAATGAAATGAAGGCGCTGCTGGACCGGTATCATCTGCATACGGTGTGCGAAAGCGCCGTGTGCCCCAACATGGGCAGCTGCTTCAAGGCAGGCACAGCGACCTTCATGATACTGGGGGATATCTGTACGCGCAACTGCGCATTCTGCGGCGTTGCGACCGGCAAGCCGCTGCAGCCCGATCCCGATGAGCCGGAAAATGTGGCGAAGGCCGCCAGTGATCTGAAATTAAAACATGTTGTTGTTACCTCGGTAACGCGAGATGATTTGCCGGATGGCGGCGCCGGGCAGTTTGCTAAAACCATTGCCGCCATCAACCTGCTTTTGCCCTGGGCGACAACAGATGTACTGATCCCTGATTTGCGGGCATCGCGGGATAATTTAAAAATAGTCATCGATGCCCGGCCCGATATTCTTGCCCACAATCTTGAAACCGTGCCGCGCCTCTATCTCACCATGCGGCAGGGCGCCAGCTATGAAAATTCGCTGCAGGTGCTGGCTAATTCAAAAAAGCTCAACCCCGATGTTTGCACGAAGTCCGGGGTCATGCTGGGCGTGGGTGAGAAGCGTGATGAGGTGCTTGGGGTGATGCGCGATTTGCGCACCGTTGACTGCGACTTTTTGACCCTGGGCCAATACCTGCGTCCGGCGCCGGAAAATCTTGCTGTCACTGAATTCATAACGCCCGAAGTCTTTGAAGAGTACCGGCTGCTGGGCTACGGGATGGGTTTCCGGTATGTAGCCTCTTCGCCTTTTGTTCGCAGCTCCTTTCATGCCGAAGAGGCGCTGAAAGCGATCGGACACTGTCATACCACTGAAATCTGATGATTCTGGATTGTATCGAAGGAATTTAGTAGCCTGAATTCAGGATTAGGAATTTAGACTGCTTTTTTTATGGAACCTCAATAACAATAATATGCTAATTAAAATAGCAAAAGATAACTGATTTCCAATGCGAGGTTACTGCAATTCCTTACAATAATGAAATGATAGGATACAAAAATGTAATAATTTCACTATTGTAAAAGGTTTATCTCACACTGAACAGAAGCTGATTTTTTTTGTCTGACTAAAATATTTGCGTTTATCAACCACATAAAGACTTCTCTGTGAGTCGGCATTGTTCTTGCATTTAAAAGATTTTTTATAATCATATTTAAACTTATTTATTTACAAAGCTCCACAGAGCGCTGAACTCAGCTGAAGAGACGCCAAATTTATGAGACAAGAAGAAGAATTCAAAAAAATCGCCGGCGATATAAAAATTATTGACCGGGATGCAGAGAAAGCGATGTACAGCCATGATATCGGCGATGTGCCGCATATTATGACACAAACTTTTTTCCAAACGCAGCCTGATTTCGTCGTTCAGCCCCAGAGCATCGATGAAATCCGTAAAGTTCTCTCTTTTGCTCATGAACGGAAAATTCCCGTAATTGCCAGAGGCGCGGCTTCCTGGGGGTTTGGTGGAGTTATACCAACCCGGGGCGGCATCGTGGTAGACCTGTCGCCCTTTAGGGATATCGTCGAGTTCAATAAGTCCAGCAAGACCATAACGGTTCAGGCCGGAGCCCGCTGGAGCGATATCGACATTCTGGTTAAAAAAGACGACCTGTGCCTGATGACGTATCCGTCGAGCAAGTTTTCCACCGTTGCCGGCTGGATCGCAACAGGCGGCTACGGCATAAACAGCTACCGGTATGGTCATGTTTCGCAGCAGGTCCTATCGATGACTGTCGTTACGCCCGTGGGCGAAATCAAAAAGCTCACGCCTGCTGACAAGGAATTTTCCCATTTCGTGAACAGCGAGGGCGTTTTCGGCATTATCGCCGAAGTCACACTGAAACTGCGTGATTTGCCTAAGAATTCCTATTCCCATATTTTTTATTTTCCGACCGACGCGGTTGCATTTGAATTCATAGCTAAAGCCGCCCAGCAAAAGACCGCTGCTAATGTGATTCGCTTTGTCGACGAGAATCATCTCCGGGAAACCAATGAAATCATGCATGCCAATGTGTTCAAGGAGCAGGCAGGCGTGCTGGTCGAGTTTTCGAGTACCGCAGACGAGCAGCAGTTTCTGGATATGGTCAAACAGTCCGGCACCCTTGATCAGGCGCCAGCCTATGCAGCGTCCTATCTGTGGAACGAGCGGCTTTTTGGCATGAAAGCAAAGCGCCTCGGTCCAACGCTGCTGGCAAGCGAAGTGATACTGCCCATAACCGATACTGCAGTCTTCATAGCAAAGGCGAAAAAGCTCGGCCGCTACTACGGTGTGGAAATCTGCATCGACGCCTACATCCTGGACCGGACCCGGACGCTCATCATGACCACATTCCTGTGTGACTCCCGCAAGCTCAAGTACATGGTACACATGCCCCTGGTCTCCATGCTCAGCCAGACCGCCGTGTCAATGGGCGCCAAGCCCTACGGCCTCGGGATTTGGAACGCCGCCTTCGTGAACAGCCTGTACAGTCCGGAGCAGCAAAGCGAGTTGCGGGCTTTCAAGGCCAAGGTCGACCCCAACGGCATCATGAATCCCGGCAAGCACCTGCGGGTCGGCTCGAAATTCGCCAACATTCCGGCGCTGCTGTTCCATCCTGCCGTATTCGGCCTGTCCATGGGGCTGCTCATAGTCCTGTCGCCAATTGTGGGGCCGATCGCCACCATGATTTTCGGCAAGGACAAAAAGCTCGACTCCCTTGACCTGGAACTCAGCACCCATGCCTGCGCCAAATGCGGCAACTGCATTGCCGTGTGCCCGGCCTACCTGGTACTGAAGAACGAGGCCGTGAGCGCAAAAGGGAAAGTGGAGCTCGCAAAGAAGCTTATCGCCGGCCAGCCCGTAACGGCCGAAGAGGCGGCAAGCGCATACATGTGCATGCATTGCCGTGCCTGCGAAGAAATTTGCCAGACGAACCTCGACCTGATGACGCTCTGGGACGCCCTCGAGAGCCGGCTCCAGACGCAGTACCCCAGGCCTGAAGAAAAGATAAAAGAATTTTTGAAGACCGTGGATGCAAGCCCGGAATACTGGGATATGGTAGAAAGAAATTCGTAAGGGTAGGGGCATATGGCCATACGCCCCTACAGACAATCGTAAATTTTATTTATGTAACGACTATGCCAAAAAAATATCACATTGAAATTAACCCCACGCCCCTGGACGTGAAGCTCGTAGCCAAGTTCAAAATCACCCGGGGTGAAAACTGCATTAACTGCGGCAAGTGCACCAAGGTGTGCATTTATGAAGCGCACAAGCGCTCTGAGGCTGATATCCGCAAGCTTGCCGACCCGTACATGGTGGCGTGCAAAAATTGCTTCCGCTGCATTCAGGAATGCCCGCGCGGCGCTCTGGTGAAATCTCTCGAGCCCGAATTCCAGGCCCTGGGCGGGTCGTACTGGAAGCCCGATATGTTCCTTTCCATCTGGAAGCAGGCCGAAGACGGTAAAGTGCCGGTGTCGGGAGCCGGGTATCGGGGCCCCTTTACCGGTCCGGGCTTTGACGGCATGTGGACCGACATGTCCGAAATCGTGCGGCCCACGCGCGACGGCATTCACGGCCGCGAGTACATCTCGACCGCCGTGGAGTTGGGCAGAAAGCTCAATCACCTCGAGTTCGACGCCTCGGGCGCCCTTGTTTCGAAGATTTTCAACGTTGTCGATGTGCCGATTCCGATTGTTTTCGATATACCCGCTTCGGATATCATTACGCCAAATGTCATGCAGGCAATCGTAGCGGCAGCCATAAAGATTGACTCCTTCGTCATATTCCCGGCCGAAAACATCACGGATGATGTACGGAAGCACATGTTGCATATCATACCGCTGATGAGCGCCGAGGCGATCCTGTCCCATGCTGAGCTAATCAGACATGCCCGGGTCATTGCCCTCGAGTACAGCGACAAACTTCTGAAAAATTTTAGCACCATTCGCCAATCGGTCAGGAACCTGTCCCCGGCGCTGGTCATCGTGCGCATTCCCGCTGCAACCGGGGTCGAGGACCGGGTGGCGGAGCTTGTCCTCGCCGGCGTTGAAATCGTGCATATCGCCGCCGATTACTGCGGCATGGAAGTTCAGGGAGACCGATATATCAAGGATGTTATCCGGGCGGTTCACCTGCGGCTGGTGGATGAGCGGGTGCGGGATGAAATTTCGATTATCGCCTCCGGCGGCATTGCCATGGCCGAGCATGTGCCCAAAGCCTGTATTTGCGGCGCTGACCTTACCGCGGTAGGGCTGCCCCTGCTCATCGCCCTGGGAGCGCTCGTGTATCAGGAGCCGGAAAAGAAAATTGTCATGCCCGAGGGTATCGATAAAATACCGCTGGCCATTGCCCGGCAGCGTATTGTTAACCTCATGGGGGCCTGGCACTCGCAGATTCTTGAAATGATGGGGGCCATGGGCATTCGCGAGGCCCGGCGGCTGCGGGGCGAAACGGGCAGGGCCATATTTTTCGATGAAATTGATAAGGACATTTTCGGTAAACTTTTTCAGAAGCAGGAAGCGGCAAACGTATGAAACCAGACAGCGTCGTCATAAGACCAATGCCATCACGGTTCAAGCACCAGGTGCCCAAGTACAAGGTCACCCGGAGCGAGGCCTGCATCAACTGCGGCATGTGCGCGAAAAGCTGCCCCTACGGCGTGCACGAGCGCATCGAGGGCCACAATAAAATGCGGCCGCCCATCGACTATAAATGCATCGGCTACGAGTGCCGCAAGAACGACGAGTTTTACTGCGTGTACCGATGCCCGCGCAAGGCCCTGAGCCTTTCGCTCAACCCCATGTATGACGCCCTTGGCGACTGCCGCTGGACCTCGGACATGATCGTTGCAACCTGGATTATGGCAGAAACAGGCTACCCGCCCGAGCGCACGGACCTGGGGTATAACCTCGGCAATTCCGGCGGCGGCTTCGACAAGCTGCGGCTGAAGTTCCCGGAAAATCCACCAAAAGTGAATCGTGAGGACATCTCGACGGCCATACGCCTGAACCGCAGGGCCGACGGCCGGGCTGATGTGGTGATCTCGACGCCCGTCTATGGCGGCGGCATGTCCTTCGGTTCCGTGAGTCTTGCGACGATGCTCTCAAAGGCGCGAAATGCTAAAATATGGAACACCTTCACCTGCACGGGCGAAGGCGGATATCCGGAGATGCTGTATCCCTATGATGATAATGTGATCACCCAGGTTGCCACAGGCCTTTTCGGCGTGCGCGAGGAAACGATACAGCGAGTCAAAATCGTGGAATTCAAGTATGCCCAGGGTGCAAAGCCGGGCCTTGGCGGGCATCTGCTCGGGACAAAGAATACCGAAAGCGTAGCCCGGATGCGCGAGGCCGTGAAGGGCACGCCCCTGTTTTCGCCTTTCCCCTTCCACTCGGTGTACTCCATCGAGGACCACAAAAAGCATATCGACTGGATCAAGGAGATGAACCCGAGGGCGCTCGTATCGGTAAAGGTTTCAACACCCAATGATGTCGACATGGTTGCTGTGGGCTCCTATTATGCCGGCGCCCATATCATACATATCGACGGCGGCTATGGCGGCACGGGCGCTGCTCCCGACATCGCAAAAAAGAACATCGCCATGCCCATAGAATACGCTATTCCGAAGGTGCATACCTTCCTGCGGGACGAAGGCGCCCGGGATGTGGTGACCCTTATCGCCTCAGGCGGCATCCGCACGGCCCATGACCTGGTGAAGGCCATCTGCCTCGGCGCCGACGGTGCGGTTATCGGCACCGCGGAATTGGTCGCCCTTGAATGCGTCCGTTGCGGGAACTGCGAATCGGGACGGGGCTGCGCACGCGGCATCGCCTCAACCGACTCGGAGCTTGCGGACCTGTTCAACGACGAATGGGCGACTCAGCGCCTCACCAACCTCTACCATGCCTGGAACTACCAGCTTGTTGATATTCTGCAAAAATTCGGGATGAAGAGCGTGACAGAGCTTGTCGGGAGAACCGATCTGCTGGAGCATGTTGATTACAGTTAATACTGAATAATGGTAGGGGTGGTTCGCGAACCGTCCCTACAGATGAAATTTTATTTCGGAGTTCATATAATGAACAGAGCAGACCAAATTCTCGAATCCCGCGCCGTGATGTGCAGCCAGGTGCCCCCGCTTGCCCAGAACACCGACGAGGAGGGCGGCTGTGGAGTTACCGGCTTTATAAGTTCAATACCCGTGACGGGAAAAAATATTTTCGAGCCCTCGGTACAGATGCACAACCGCGGCAACGGCAAGGGCGGCGGCATTGCGGCAGTGGGCTTTATACCCGAAGCCTTGGGCGTAACCAAAGAGGTGCTGGATGATGACTACATGCTGCAGATCGCGCTGCTGGAAGACAGCGTTTCATCAGAGATCGAGCAGGGATTTATTCTGCCGTTTTTCACGATCGATAAATCGGAAAAGCTTGCGCACCTTGAAGATTACCGCAGTATCGGCCTTGAGGTGAAGCCACCGGAGATCATGCGGTATTTTGTCAGGGTAAAGGACGACGTGCTCGACGCTTTCATCAAAGACAACGGCCTTTCCGGCCTTGACCGCCGTGACGCCGAAGATGAGTTCGTGTACCGCAACAGCTTTATGCTCAATGCGAAATACTATGCCTCCCTGGGCGAGAAGAAGGCTTTCGTCATGTCCCACGGCAGAAACATGATGATTCTCAAGATCGTCGGGTATGCCGAAAACGTGGTCAAATATTACCAACTCGAGGAGTTCAAGGCCCATGCCTGGATAGCCCACCAGCGCTACCCAACCCGCGGCCGCGTATGGCATCCCGGCGGCTGCCACCCCTTCAGCGCCCTCAACGAAGCCCTGGTGCACAATGGCGATTTTGCAAATTACCAGTCCGTGAGCGAATACCTCAAACAGCGAAACTATATTCCGCTGTTTTTGACGGATACGGAAGAAGCTGCTCTAATGCTTGATCTGTGGAGCCGCGTGTACAAGTATCCCCTCGAGTATCTTATCGAGGCCCTGGCGCCTACCTCGGAAATGGATTTTGACCTGCTGCCGGTCGAGAAGCAGAAGCTGTACAAGGCCATTCAGACCCACCATGTGAATGCCTCGCCCGACGGGCCCTGGTTTTTTATCATCGCACGCAACAACATAGCCGAGAAAGCTTTGCAGCTCATCGGCATCACTGATACGGCCATGCTGCGGCCCCAGGTTTTTGCCCTGCAGGAGAGCGGCGATGTGCAGATCGGCCTTGTGTGCTCGGAAAAGCAGGCAATTGACGCGACCCTCATGTCCCTCGAGCGGGAGGACGCCCGGTTTCGGCCCATTGCCGACAAATACTGGAATGCCCGCGGCGGCAGCTATACCGACGGCGGCTCATTCATCTTCAGCCTTGTGGATGACGGCAACGGCGGCAAAAAGCTTATCTGCACCGATAAGTTTGGAAAATTGATCACCACCCCCCGTGACCAGCAGATATGCACCCTGCTTTCAAAAGCACCAGATGCCGGCGCGCAGGCTGCAGATGCCAAGCTTGCGCCTTTGTTCCAGGCAGGCGCCGATGGGGCGGCTGGCGTGTTTTCCTTTATTCGGGATGGGCTCAAATCGTTTTCACCAGAGGCCTTCACCTGTGCCGTCAAGGCAATTGAACATATAGGGCTGCAGAGCGATGCCAATAAGACCATCGCCCTTGAAGCCCTGACCATGCTTAATGACCGGCGCTTTGATACGGGATCGGTCAAACGGGGTTCGTTGCTGCATGTCCTCAAGGTAACGCTTGATGCTCTTTTAGCTGCAACGCCGAAAATAACCGAAAATTCCGGCTCGAAGTACTCTCATATCGATTTCGATACCCGGAAAAGACTGCGGGCGCCGCTTAGGGAAGATGCGGTCCTGATTATCGATGCCGAGAAATTCGAACCCGAAGGTGATCTGTGCGATGCGATCCTGATCGTTGCGGCCTTCAAGCTCGGCTGGCGGCGGTTTATCGTTTACAAATACCGCGGCCAGCGCTTTACTGGCTGCGGGTTCGGCGCGGCAACCGAAGGCGTGCGCATCGATGTGTACGGCGCATCGGGCGACTATCTTGCCTCGGGCATCGACGGTATGGAAATACAGGTGCATGGCAATGCCCAGGACCAGCTCTGCCAGATCATGAAACAGGGCAAGCTCGTGGTATACGGCGATGTGGGCCAGACGTTCATGTACGGCGCCAAGGGCGGCTCGGCTTATGTACTGGGGAACGCTGCCGGCAGGCCCCTGATCAATGCCGTCGGCAAGCC
>Ga0118677_10009306_pt1 | contig 15389 bp, 12 predicted proteins | sample AliMusrvi5mmetaG_FD_86154 | JGI IMG/M metagenome (GOLD analysis project Ga0118677, IMG submission 86154)
TACATGAAATTGCTGAAGGAGAGATTTGAGGGATGTTTCACGAGAAAGTAAAATAATTCAAAGTATTCATTTCGTAATGATGTCTGGACAATCTTTAGATTACTTCATAAGAATTATGCCGGGAGTGGTTCACTAATGCGGGGAATAAAGGAGGATAAATGAGTCTGTTCAATTATTATGCGATTCAAACAGCATTGAGATTATCTAAGGACACTCCGCGAAAGTGGAAAGTAACAGAAGACGAAATAAAGGCAATTGAGGCTGTATTTAAACCCTATCTTGATGACGATAAGCTGGTCCTGACGCCACGATTCAATGGAAACTATATAAGCTTTCGATATTGCGGATTAGAGGTTTTGCAACTATCCCGGAAGGGAACATGGAGTATATGTATCGAATGGAGAAAAGGTAAAATTCGGCGCGCCGCCAAACAAGAAGAAGTTGCATCTATTGGTGATCTAGATTTCCAGTCTTTCATGAAAGAAATCAAGCAATTCCTGGAGGGATATCTATATAATTTTCATGTAGCCATCAAAACTAAACGACAAGAGAGGATGGTGCCTGGTTTCTCGCTGGAGCACTGGATGGAAAGTATAATCCTGGCTGACACCGCAACCGGCAAGAAGGTGAGGAAATGCCTGGGGCTAAATCAGGATCTGCACATGGTTGTGTCTCAGGTGCCCGTGATTGTAAACCCATCAAAACGCAAGAAGCGAGCTCTCCATATCGATTTGCTTAGCTTAAACGATGTCGGCAAAATTACCGTCGTTGAGCTGAAAAAAGATGACGATCTGGATACAGCAATAGAGGAGCTTAAAATATACACGAATTGGCTTTTACCGGAAAATAAGAGTGATCTCTTCTGTTTGAAACGTGGTAATCCCAAAGAAATGGTTAAAGAACATTACTTGCCTGGTAATGCCGAGAGGTTCAATGATCTTTCTGCTGCAAAGATAGAAGCAATTGCGGTAGTGGTTCTCAAAAAATGTAATGATACTGCTTGTCGTAAAGACACTTCTACCAGCAATGGAGTTTCCTTAACAATTCTAGAACTACCCGAGAATTGGCTTTCAGGAAAAGGGAGTATATTCTCAGTATAATCCATGCAAGTAACCATCCATCGCGGAACTAAGGAGATAGGCGGAACATGCATTACGGTGGCGACTGATCGTGCGCGTGTCATGTTCGATATCGGCATGCCGCTAATGGGCCATGGCGGTGAACCTTTTGACCAGAATTCCGTCACAGGCAAATCAGTTGATTATCTGATCAAAGCAGGCGTGTTGCCTGATGTTCAGGGGCTCTATGCCGGACAGCAAAGGGCATACGATGCAATTTTCATCTCACACAGTCACAAGGATCACTACGGCCTGATCAAATATTTAAATCCGGATATCCCGGTTTATATGAGCAGAGGTGCGGAGGCTATGATCCGCGGATTGGATCAGTTCATCCGTCAGGCGGATAGGACATCTCTCGGTTCCGTAAACTCTATAAAACATAGAGAATACTTACAGCTAGGAGATCTAACTGTAACTGCGTATTCAGTCGACCATTCGGCCTTTGACGCCCTGGCCTTCCACGTACGCGATGGCGAAGGGAAGACATTGCTCTATACAGGCGACTTTCGTGCCGCTGGCTGGACCGGATATCGCCTAGGTGTCATGACCAATGCAATCGAAAGGCCATTGCATTGCCTGCTGATGGAAGGGACGACCATGGCCAGGGAGGAAGCCGAATACCCTGATGAAGCTTCTGTCGTTAAGCGTGTAATGGAGATTATTGAGGCAAGTCCAAACGATGCTGTCATTCCTGTCTACTGCTCAGGCCAAAATATTGACAGGATAGTCTCTTTGTATAAAGCCGTGAGAAACACCAGGTCAACACTTGTTGTGGATCCTTATACCGCTTGCATGATGAGGGCTGCTGGCAATGTCGCGGAAAAGATACCACAAATTGATTGGAGGCAGATACGCGTTTTTGTAGCGAATTACGGGCACGGAGACAGGTATATAAATAAAATCAGCGATAAAGACATGATACGTTTGATAGGCGCCAGGAAGATCAAGCAGGGTGATTTCGGCGCGAAACAAGGCCGGTGCCTGCTCTTGATGCGGGACACAATGATTCCTGTCGTTGAAAAGATCAGGCAGATCAAAGAAAATCAACTGATATACTCCCTGTGGCCTGGCTATATCAAGGACAAGGATAAATCCCAGGAGTTTTATTCATTTGTAGAAAGAAATAATTTGAGCATAGAATATGTGCATGCCAGCGGACATGCTGACCTCGATACACTTCTGGAAGTGGTAAAGAAACTGAATCCTGAAAAACTGGCTCCGATCCATACGACAGCGCCTCATTTATTCAGGAAATACTTCGGGGCCTCCGTAATAACCGTAACAGATGGCGTGATGTTTACGGTGTAGACGAAATCCGCTGGTAATTTGTTTCGTATTTTGTACTTCGATATTCGGATCTTCCGCCTCTTCGGATCCGCTATGGCGGACAGAGCTTGACATTTTCGAGTAAGCTATACGTAGTACGAGCCGTCCCCGCAGCTTTTCACGTGCGATAGGGCGCCCACTCTGGTTCGTTCTCGAAGATCCAGCGGTAGTAATCCCTGCCCTGCAGATTCGTGGCGGCTTCTTCGTCCACGATCACCTGGCAGTGCGGGTGCAGTTGCAGCGCGGAGGCAGAGACCATTGCTGTGATTGGCCCCTCAACGGCACGGGAGAGAATGTCGGCCTTGGAGCGTCCGGTGACGAGCATAAGGCAGCGGCGCGCCTCCAGGATCGTGCCGACACCCATCGTGATGGCACGGCGCGGCATCTTCGCAACGTCGCCGCCGCAGTAAGGCGCGTTCTGCGCGAGTGTCGCTGGTGTAAGTGCCTTCTGCCGTGTGCGCGACCGCAGGGCTGAGAGCGGCTCGTTGAAACCGATATGGCCATCGCTGCCGATGCCGAGCAGCTGCAAGTCAATACCGCCGACGTCGAGGATCATCTTTTCGTACCGCCGGCACTCGGCCTCAAGATCCGCCGCCATGCCGTCTGGCAGATGCGTGTGCGCGGGGTTGAAGTTTGCGCGGCTGAACAGATGCCGCCGCATATAGTCATGATAAGACCAGGGGTTATCATGAGGCAGGCCGATGTATTCATCGAGGTTGAACGTGGTGCAGCGCGAAAAATCCAGGCCGCTGCGCGCGTGCAGGGCCGCGAGCTCGTCATAGACGCGCTCCATCGTCCGGCCCGTGGCCAGGCCGAGGACGAGGGTTGGCTTGGTCACTACCGCGCGGGCGATCAGCTGTGCGGCCAGCCGTGCCGCCGCCACTGCGTCCGATCGGATGATCACTTCCATGGCAGCAGTTTTCCCATGACTTCGGTTTTCAACTCCTCGATCAGGCCGGCCATATAGTCCGCCAGCGTCAGGGCCGGCGCCTGCAGCAGCGGCGTCAGGTCCACGGCAAAGGTCAGCATTTCGGCCGCATCCACGCCGTGCGACTCGAAGAACGTGGCATGCCCGCGCCGTCGGCCCAAGACCGCGAGATCGTAGCGCTTTCCGCCGGCGATTTGCGAGTCAAAGACGCCGTTGAGCGCCGCCGCGAGGTGCTGGCGCTGGCTGACGTCCAGCGCCACCTTGCGCCGCTCGGGCAGCCAGTCGAGGTCGCGCCAGATTTCGCAGCCGAGGACGCGCTCCGGCCGGGCCTCCGGCGGCAGCGCGCGCAGCGCCGCGAGGGTGGCGCCGGCCACCGCGACGTGCGTGTCGTGCTTGTCCGCGGGATTGTGCGTGTAGACCACCCGCGGCCGGGTGGCGCGCAGAATTTCCAGCAGGTCGTTGGTCAGCGCCGGGTTGGCGGGCGCTTTCACCACGGCGCTGGGATGGTCAAGCTGGAGCATCGCGCCGTAGCGGCCGATGGCGGCGGCGGTGCGCTGCTCCTCGCGCCGGATGGTGCGCATCTGCTCATCGGTGCAGTCGGCATAGACGCCGGCGCGCGGACTGCCCGCGCCGTTGGTGCATGTCACGCCGCCGAACCATTGATCGGCCCGGCCGAAGCAGGCTGCAATGCCGTGGAAGGCCATGAATTCCAGGTCGTCCTGGTGCGCGCCGATGCCGAGGTGCGTGAGGCGCTGGAGCGCCGCGGCGGGCGCGACGCCGTCGGGGATGTACACGTCGGCGGTGGGTTGGTTCAGTTTCATCGTCAGCTCCGTTACAACTGCGGCAGGCTGGCGGCGGCCACCGACTGGCCGACGCGGCGCGCCTTCTCGTCCGGCATGAACACGTTGACTTGTTCCGCGAGCGCGGGGAATTCCTCGCGCAGGACCTGGCGTGCGCGGTCGAGCAGGATTTCGCCGCCCGGCCCGGATGTCACGCGGCCCAGGATGAGCACGTGATCGAAGTCATAGAATTCGCGATACCACGGCACCGCCTGGCCCAGGTAGGTGCCCAGCGTCTCGTAGATCCGCCGCGCGGTGTCATCGCCCTGGGCCATCCGTACCTGGATCTCCTTGAGCCGCTCCGGCAGCGGCTGCCCGGCCGGGAAGACGATGCCGGCCTGCTGCGCCAGCTTGTTCACCGCCTGCTGCGAGAAATACAGCGCGCCGACGCCCGCATCGCCGGACCATTCATCCGCCGCCGCGGCAGGATTCATGTCCACCGGTGCAAAGGCCAGTTCGGTCAGGCGGCCCGTCAGATGGCCGCCCCGGTCCAGATAGCCGGCGGCCTCGCTCGAGCCCATCGCCACGCCGAGGATCGCCGTGACGCCGAGGCTCAGCGCGCCCGCCAGCGCGGTCACGTCGCCGTCGTTGGCGATCTCCACGGGCACCTGCCACTCCTTTTGCAGGCGCAGGAAAATATCCTGCGCGAAGTGCTGGTCGGGGTCGCTGTAATCGCGCGGGGTCCAGGGCAGTTCTGCGCTGAATACGACCGTGCCATCGCGTGTCGCGCAGATCTTGTAGTCGCTCGCGCCGAGGTCGAAGCCGAGTCGGCAGCCCTCAAGGTGGCCGCCTAGCGCCAGCGCGGCATCCTTCGCCGCCGGCAGGTCGCCGGCCGCGCGCCGCTCGGTCGTCATCGGATGCCCGTAGACGCGCCGCATCAGGTCGGCGTCGAAGGCCCGTCGGCCCGTCGGGCTGTAATCCGCCGCCAGCCGCGCGCAGAGGTCTTCAGGGCCGGCGAGGAGCAGCCTCCAACCACCGGCGGACCAGAGCAGAAATTTGACGACGCGCTCGGCCAGCCGGAAATAGTCCTCGCTGTGTTCCGCGTCCGGCGGCAGCGGCAGGTCATACCGTGCCACGCAACCGTTTTCGCGTTCCCACGCGATGGAAAAATGCTCTCCGGTACTCTGCGCGCGCGCTGCGGCCAGCGCCGCCATTGGCGGACGGAAGCCGGCATCCAGCGTGCCAGTGTTGTTCGATTGTATCTGTTTGTTTTTCATGATTCTATTTACTTACGTGGGCCATGCCAATAATCCAAAGGAATCAATCCTGCATTTGAAAGGTGGGCCGGGGGCTCCGACCACGGCCTCTTGAAGAAAGCGCAGATGCCCGCCGTACGGAACCGTCGGGCCACCATCTTGAACAACTGTTTATATTCGTAGTTTCTCATGTTTAAGGCACTAACCTGAACAATTCAGGCTAATCAATCATTCCTGATATGGCTGTGTTTCCGACTGTACAGGAAATAGATCAGAAATCCAATAGCCATCCATACGACCAGACGAAGCCATGTAACGCCAGGCAGGCCTACCATCTGGGCCAGGCAAACGATTACTCCAAGAACTGGTACATATGGCAGAAATGGAGTTCTGAAGGCCCGCGGAATTTCAGGATGTCTGTATCTTAGAATCAACACTCCTACGCATACAATAATAAAAGCAAGCAACGTTCCGATCGATACGAGTTCGCCGAGATCTCCGATCCTGAAGGTCCCTGATATAACTGCGGCAACTGTGCCGGTAAGAATAGTCGTTATGTATGGAGTTTTGAAGCGGTGATGTACTTTTGAAAATCCGGGTGGCAGCAAACCGTCGTGAGACATTGAATAAAAGACTCTCGTCTGCCCCAGCAGCAGGACAAGAATAACAGAACTCAATCCTGCAATTGCGCCGATCTTGATAAAAGGACGAAGCCAGAACAGTTTGCTGCCGGCGGCATTTACGGCTACAGCAATCGGGTCTGGAACGGCGAGGTGCGTATATTTGACCAGGCCGGTCATTACCAGGGATACTAGAATGTAGAGGATGGTGCAAACCGCAAGAGAACCAAGAATTCCTATCGGCATGTCCTTTTGCGGATTCTTCGCCTCCTGGGCGGTTGTTGAAATGGCATCAAAACCGATTTAGGCAAAGAATAGCACTCCGGCGCCGCGCAGTACCCCGCTCCAGCCGAAACTTCCAAAATCGCCTGTATTTGAAGGCAGGAACGGCGTCCAATTCTCCAGCTTCACAAAAAAGAAACCGAAAGCAATCAATAGTAGAATGACGGAAACTTTTACCAGCACTATAATGTTGTTGAAGTGAGCCGACTCCTTGATTCCAACGACCAGCAGATAAGAAATTAACCCTACTATTAGAACTGCCGGGAGATTTATTACGGCTGTAACCTGCGGCAACGTTGATAAATCAATACCTTTGCCGCAGAGTTGATTGCGCAATGCCTCGGTAAGGTGCACCCAGCCTGCATCGGGCAGACATATCATCGGTGTTCCCGTTGCCGAAGTGAGTTGGGGCGGAATTGTTATGCCGAAGTCCCTGAGAAAACTTACAACATATCCCGACCATCCGACAGCAACGGTGGAAGCTCCGAAGAGGTACTCAAGCACCAGGTCCCAGCCAATGATCCAGGCGAAGAATTCTCCCATCGTGGCGTAAGCATAAGTATAGGCGCTGCCTGCCCTTGGGATCATTGATGCGAATTCGGCATAACACAGGCCGGCAAGCGCGCATGAAATGGCGGAGAATATAAAAGACAGCACGATGGCGGGACCCGCATAATGAGCTGCAGCCTGGCCTGTCAGGACAAAGATTCCTGCGCCGATGATTCCACCAACTCCGAGGCTGATCAGGTTCCAGGGACCAAGCACCCGCGAGAGAGAGTGTTTCCCAACCTCCTCGGCTTCGATGTCTTCGAGGAGTTTCGCCATTGGTTTTCTTGCAAGTAAACCTTTCATAAAGTTGAAACTATGGCTATAAACGCATTTTTTGTCTAGCAGAGAAAATATCAGATTGTAAGGTCTCAGTACGGCGGGGGTGTATACCCGTAGGGGCGTCGCTCGCGACGCCCGCGGGCGCCGGCAAGCGGCGCCCCTACTGAGGGGATACATCAGATTACCGCATGGTCTGAGAAGCCATTTGGCATAATTGGCATAATAAGAAGAACCTTGACTGTAGAATCCAAAATCAACATATTAGTTTGAAAGTTGGGACACCTGTGTACTGTTATTGATGAATTAAGTTGTGTGCCGACACTTGGGTAGGACTATGAAATTAAGAACAATTCTACAATTGAGCGCATTATTTCCGATCTTATGCGCTGTTGTCATGATTATCAGCCTGAAATTGTGGCTTCCTGACGATATTACAAATGAACCCTATCCGATCATCGGGCTTCTCGCACTGGCAACTGCCGGGTTCATGCTTTTATACACACGTGGTGTCGTAAAGAAAATAGAGGTGTTGGATGAGTGGACCGAAGCCATTCTTCAGGGCAAACTTGATATGGCCGTTGAAATCTCTGTGACGGACAAGGAGATAAGCCGCCTTACCCAGGCGCTGAGCCGGATGCTCGATGATATGAAGAAGGCCCATGCGTCCGCCTCGGCCGCCTACAAGATGAGCCTTGAAAAGAAACAGGAATCAGCCGAACAGAAGCGGCTTGCTGAGGCCGCTCAGGTAGGTACGAGGTATCTGTCTGAGGCCTTGATCAGGATGAAGGAATCACAACAGGCGCTTGCTCAAAGAGAGCGGCGGCATGTTCTGGAGCAGATCGTAAGAGGGGTGGTCCATAGTTTTGGAGAAACCCTGATGCCGATCATGGGTGGTACGGAGATACTATTGGCGCATCCGGAAGATATGGCCGACACGGCGAAGATGACTGAGCATCTGAAAATGGTCTTGAGTGGAATTGCCAGAACCAGACAGTTGCTGAAGAATCTCGCCGGAATTTTTCGCGCCCCGGGTGGAAATATCGAGCCGACGGATATCAACCGGCTGTTCAATCGCGCCATAGAATTAATTGAGCCATGCTGGAAGGAGCAAGCCAGCCAGAAGGGAATCAAATTTGAGGTCACGATGGATCTTCAACCCGTTCCCAAGGTGGCGAGCGAAGGCGAGGATTTACAGAAAGCAATAGAGCATCTGTTGTTGAATGCAGTGGAGGCGATGCCGCAGGGCGGCACCCTTACGCTCTTAACCTATGCGGACAAAGATTTTGTATCCCTTGAAGTGCGCGATACCGGCAGGGGAATGAGCGAAGAAGTGAAAGCGCGCTGTCTTGAGCCGTTTTTCTCTACCAAGGGTCTTGCAGGTGCCGGCATGGGTCTTACGATTGTCAGCAGCATTGTTAACAGACACAGGGGTGTGTTGAACATAGAGAGCCGGGATCAGCAGGGAACCAGTGTGATCATGAAAATTCCCATCTGGACAGGGATTACGCAGGAGAAAGAGCAGAAAAAAGCGGATTTATTGCCAGTCGCTTTCCGTCCATTGTCAATTCTCGTGGTGGATGATGATGATTCGTCGCGCAAGATTGCGGCCAGACTTCTTAACCATCAGGGTCATTCCGTGGATACGGCCTCGGGCGGGAAGGAAGGCCTGGAGAAAGTCAGATTAAAGAACTATGATGTGATCATTGTTGACAGGGCCATGCTCGGCATGGATGGAATTGTCCTTTCAAGATCGATCAAGGCGATTTTCCCTGACATGCCGATTATTATGTTATCGGGATATGCCGATATCATGATCAAAGAGGGGCGCATCCCCGAAAGTATTGATGTCATGCTTGCGAAGCCCGCGACTTTGGCTGATTTCCGCGAAGCGCTGGACAAGGCCATGAGCAAAAAGAAAAACTCGCCGGCGTGATCTCCTGCATGACTGACCTGAGTTTCATTTCCCGATGAGGCAGGGAGAAGTGTTTGTTTTTATGCCTGTGAGAATTTCGTAAGGTATGGTTTCACACCATTGTGCGAGTTCGTCAGCCCAGACAGACTCAGATCCATGTGTGCCAATCAGGACAACCTCATCTCCTTCTTGGGCGGTTGTGTCAATTCCGAGATCAATCATCGAGAGATTCATTGTAACCCGTCCGACCACCTGACATCTCCGGCCGCCGGCAATTACAAAGCCTGTGTTGCTCAGCTTCCTGGAATAACCGTCGGCATAGCCGGCATCAATGGCCGCGATATGTGTCTCGCAGGATGTCGTGTAGGTGCTGTCGTAACTTACCGGGAAGCCGGCAGGAACTTTCCGGATCTGGACTATACGCGTCTTCCACTGCAGGAAAGGGCGGGTTTTGACCTCAACGCAATCTCTGACTTCTGACCTCTGACTTCCGACTTCTGTCTTCTTCTTTCCATAACCATACAGCAGGATGCCTGGCCGGATGCCGTCCATATTCCAGGCGCGGTTGCACATTACGGCGCCGCTGTTGGAAATATGTTTGAAAGATATATACATGTCTTTCTGTTCACAGCGCCGGATGGTGTTCGTGAAACGTTCTGACTGCACGTTCGCGAACGTCATATTCTCGTTATATGCCGACGCAAAATGAGTGCATAAACCGCAAATATCGAGACCTGGCAAACGCGCGAGTCTTGGAAGGATTTCCGGCGCTTCGTCCCAGAGGAAGCCAAGCCGGCCCATGCCGGTATCAATTTTTGCATGACAGCGCAGCACCGCTTTCAGGGCCGCGGCTGTGGAGGCGAGCGAGACGGCATGTTTTTCGCTGATGATGATGGGAACAATATTGTTTCCAATTGCCTGGGCAACGGCGGCAGGATTCAGGACTCCTACGATCATGATTCCGGCGTCAGGCATTATCTCTCTCAGGAGCAACGCCTCGTTGATATTGGCAACGGCAAACCATTTCACGCCGCATTCCCATGCACACTGCGAGACCGGGACTATTCCATGCCCGTAGGCATTGGATTTGACGACGAAGATTATTTCGGTGCTGCTCTTGATTGCAGACTGGAGGTTCCGCAGGTTTGTGCGGAGAATTCCAAGATCAAGTTCTATCCATGTATTACTCATGATATTATAGGTTAAGAATTTGTTTCTACGAAGATTTTTGACAGAATTTACAGAATTAACAACATATTACCTTCTTATTCGTACATTCTATTAATTCTGTCTAAATACTTTCTTCCGAGTGTTCAGGGCCTGGCATCTGGACTTTCCTGGCCTTCAGCGGGTACCGGATCTTGATATCGTTATCAAGAAGTATTTCGATCCAGTATGTGCCTTCGTTTTCGAATTTGACGTTCATGAAGAATTCGATGCTGGTTGCGGTGGCCTCGCTGTCTGGCAGACGGACAACGACATCCTTGCCTTCGACGAGAACTGTATTGCTGTCGGGCTGTAGGATACGGCTGCGCTGTTTGAATTCACCCTCGCCGCAGCACCAGCGGTTGACAACGCAGAGCCGTTGGAACACCAGAGGGAAGCCGGGTACGCCGAGAGCGTCAAACAGTCCGATCAGTATGAATTTTCCATTCCGCTCCTGGCGCACATCGTCGCATAGCAGGCTTGATTGCAGGTCCGGGATCATATTAGTTGTCATCCTTTCCGGCTGATTTACTGCTTTCTTCCACGGGGGCGCCCCATGCCCGAAGGTTTGATTCGATGAATGCTATTATTTTTTCATGTTCTTCCCTGCCGTTGCCGGTGATTTCCATTGGCTGGCCGAATTTAAAGTAAACGTGTTTTGTTCTGTCCAGAGAGCCGATGTCCTTGAAACGGCGGCCGATGGAGTGGAAATCCGTTTTCAGCGCAATTGGTATTATGGGGACGCCTGCTTTTCTCGCAAGTTTTACGCCGAGAGAGTTGAATTCCCCGGCATTGAATTCCAGTCTGCGGGTTGACTGCGGAAAGATAAGAACAGAACGCCCGGCGCGCAGGATGGTTTCTCCTTTTGTCAAAACCTCTTTCAGGTCTTCGCGCGGACTTCTTCTTGAAACACTTATTGGGTCAACGGCGCGCATTATGTTGCCGAAGACAGGATAGGTGAGAAGGCTTTCCTTGACTACCGTTGCCAGCCCGCCGAAAGAGAGCAGAATGCCGGGATAGAGCATTGTTTCCAGCATGCTCATGTGATTGGAGACATATACTGCCGCTTTATTTAGCCTGGTGACGTTCTCGCAACCCGAGATTGTAATTGTTGCGCCGCATGCTTCGGCGGCGCGCAGAACGGCGCATGACTGGTCGCCCCATACGCTGGTGTTGTATTTGCCGCAACGCGCGATGATGGCTCCACTTGATATGACCCGGAAGATTTTTAGATAATACCAGGTGTCGGTTCGACCAAGTAATCGGTCCAGCATGGGGTATGACTTATCGGCAGGCGTTATGTATACGCCTTTTTCTCTCAATGTTTTTTGTAGTTCCAGAGTATTCATGATTATTTAACGAAAGGCTTTTTCTATCATCCATATATCATCAAGGCAAGATGGAATATATCTGCGGGCGTATTTGGGGCGCATCTGCGATCTGGTGCAAGCATTCGTTCTTCTTGGTGGGCCGGCGGCTCCGACGACGGCCTTTGCATATTGAAGATGCCCGCGGTACGGAGCCCGCGGGCCACCACAGATGGCAACAGATCGCAGATGGCGCCCACTGATGAGGGGGATTGAAGGGTAATAAAAAAATGCCGAATACCTGCTTGACTGTTGTCTGCTTGACTAGTAGATTTACCACCGCTTGTAAAGGCTTGTGTTGTTGCGAAGAGTGGGGCACGCCCACTCTTTTGTGTGTAAGGTGCTAACGATTAAGTGCTTATGTAAGGCATAAAGGTGGAAGAGCCATGAATAATGAGCTTGTAAACATTCTTAATTATATGGAAAAAGAGCGGAAAATAGACCGCGAGACGCTCATACAGGCTGTAGAATATGCCCTGCTTTCAGCTTCCAGGAAAAGTGTTGGTCCTGTTAATGATTTGCGAATAGCAATAGACAGGAAGACCTGCGACATCAGGGCATATGCCAAAGCCGAAGTGGTCAAGGAGGTTACCAGCAAAGATAACAGCCAGGTCGCGCTGGAAAAAGCGAAGCTTATCAAACCCGATGTCCAGTTGGGCGAATTGGTTGAGATTGAAGTAACTCCAAATAATTTCGGACGAATTGCAGCCCAGACGGCGAAGCAGGCGATTCTGCAGAAAATCCGGCAGGCCGAGAAAAACGTGGTTTTTGAGGAATATAAAGACCGGATTGGCGACATAGTCAGCGGCGCGGTACGCCAATTCAATCGCAACGACATCATTGTGGATTTGGGACGCGCCGAGGCGATTATTCCGTCGAGGGAGCGTGTTCCTACCGAGGAATATCAGGTTGGCGACAGGATCCGGGCATATGTTGTTTCTGTTCAGATCAATGCAGCGGGGCCGAGCATTATACTTTCGCGCAGCCATCCGAATTTTGTAAAAGCGCTGTTTCAGCTGGAAGTGGCGGAGATAGCCGACAAGATTGTGGAGATTAAGGGCATTGCGCGTGAACCCGGGTATCGCACTAAGATAGCGGTGGTTTCGCACGACGAGAAAGTTGATCCTGTCGGCGCCTGCGTAGGCATGCGCGGAATAAGGGTCAAGAACATTGTGCGGGAATTGTCCGGCGAAAAAATAGACATTATACGCTGGAGTGATGATATAAAGACTTATGTCGGAAATGCGCTTTCGCCTGCAAAACTGTCAAAGGTGGCAGTGGATGCGGCAGGTGAGCGTATAATCCATGTGGTAGTGGATGCCGACCAGCTTTCGCTCGCCATAGGCAAGAAGGGGCAGAATGTCAGATTGACGGCAAAACTCATTGGCTGGAAGATTGATATCCAGAAGGATGAGGGCGACATCAGCTTTGAGGAAAAGGTTGCGAAGGCTGTTACCAGTCTTGCCATGGTAAAAGGCATAAGCCGCGAGCAGGCCGAGACGCTTGTCAAAGCCGGCTTCCTGACTGTGGAGGGCATACTCGCTGCAGAGGAAAAAGATCTTGCGGAGACAACGGGATTGGATATAGAGACTGCAAAGGCAATACATGATGCAGCCGCAGCCATGATCCCCGATGAAGAGACAATGGCTTGATTCAAGCCGGATCGTTCAGGTTTAGATAGAGATTGGATCTTATGAGAGTACACGAAATAGCCAAAGAGCTGGATGTTCCAAGCAAGGAATTGCTTGAAATACTGCACCGGCTTGGTGTCGAAGCCAAAAACCACATGACGGCACTTGAGGACAACGATACTGCGCGTCTTCGTGATGCCGTTGACAAGGCCAAGAAGGCCGGTACTCTCAAAAAACCCGAACCGGTGAAGCCGGTAGAGCCTAAGAAAGAGAAGCCGGTTCCGGTTGCGCCGGAGAAAAAGGAGACGCCGGAATCAGCCAGGCCGGAAACAAAGCCGGAAACTAAAGTGGAAGAGCCGAAAGAGAAAACTCCTCCAACACCGGTTGCGCCGGAAAAACATCCAAAGGAAGAAGCAGCCAAACCGGCGCCCAGGGAAAAACAAAAAGCCGAGACACCTGTTCAACCGGTTGAAACGCCGAAGGAAGACAAGCTTATTGTTGTGCAGGGGCCGGTGGTGGTGAAGGAGTTTGCCGAGAGACTGGGGATCAGGGCCAACCAGCTCATTTCCGAGTTGATGGGTTTGAACATACTTGCATCACTCAATGAACGCGTGGATGTCGGGGTGGCCAAGAAGATTGCAGAAAAGCACGGTTTTACTTTTGAACACCAGAAGAAAGTTACTGAACATACTTATGTCCACAAGCGAAAAGATATTGAGCAGGTCGAAGAGACTGTAGACAAGGCGGAGGACATGATGCCTCGTCCGCCGGTGGTGACTTTCCTGGGGCATGTTGATCATGGCAAGACTTCTCTGCTCGACAAGATCAGGGATGCTGCTGTTGCCAAAGGCGAGCATGGGGGAATTACCCAGCACATTGGAGCGTACACAGTCGAGATCAATGGCCACAACATCACTTTTCTTGATACACCCGGCCATGAGGCTTTCACCGCAATGCGCGCGCGCGGGGTCAATATGACCGACATAGCGGGGATAATTATTGCTGCTGATGACGGTATAATGCCGCAGACCAAGGAAGCCATCCAGCACGCGAAAGCGGCAGATGTTTCAATCATGGTGGCTTTAAACAAGATTGATTTGAGAACGGCAAGCGTCGAAAGAATCAAGCAACAGTTGCAGGGAGTAAGCCTGGCGCCGGAGGAATGGGGCGGTGACACGATATGCTGTCCCGTAAGCGCCGTAACCGGCGAAGGCGTGAACCATCTTCTCGAAATGATTCTGCTGCAGGCGGAAGTTCTGGAACTTAAGGCCAATCCCAAGCGGCGCGCTACAGGTTACGTCATTGAAGCAAGGCTTGAACCCGGCATGGGACCGGTTGTCAACCTGCTTGTCACCAACGGAACGCTGAAAGTGGGAGACGTCGTGGTTAGCGGCCAGCATTGGGGCAGGATCAGGGCATTGATTAACGATCATGGCGTGAAGATGAAGTCTGCCGGGCCATCAACTCCTGTGAAGTGTCTGGGGCTGTCCGGAGTTCCTGAGCCGGGATCGGAATTCAAGGTATGTTCAAGCGACAGGGTTGCGCGCACCCAGGCTGCGGAGGTGGCGGAAAAGAACAGGACTGAGAAAATCGCGGCGCCAAAGAGGGCCTCGCTGGTAGACCTTTTCAGCCAGATCAAGGACAATACCAAGCTTGAACTCAAAGTCGTTCTAAAGGCTGATACGCAGGGTTCTGTAGAGGCCATCACGCATTCCCTTGAGGAAATCAAGAGCACAAAGATTTCGCTAAACCTTATTCTTGCCGGCACGGGGAATATTACCGTCAATGATGTCATGCTGGCCAGCGCCTCCAACGCGGTAATCATCGGATTTCATGTTGCAAAGGAACCCGGCTCGGACGCCCATGCGAAGAGGGAAGGCGTTGAAGTCAGGCTCCACACCATCATTTATGAATTACTGGATGAAGTACGCGCTGCCATGGCCGGTCTGCTGGCCCCGCAGGTGAAGGAGAAGATAATAGGTCATGCCGAAGTGAGGGAAGTGTTCAGCGTTGGCAAGCAAAGCAAGGTGGCCGGGTGCTACGTTATGGATGGCCTGGTTACGTCGAGATGCAGGGCCAGGGTGAAGCGCGCGAAAGAAGTTCTCTACCAGGGTTCGCTTGTCTCCCTTAAAC